>Ga0163144_10002216_pt1 | contig 45283 bp, 34 predicted proteins | sample OliLak19BULKMAT1_FD_123175 | JGI IMG/M metagenome (GOLD analysis project Ga0163144, IMG submission 123175) | Freshwater microbial mat bacterial communities from Lake Vanda, McMurdo Dry Valleys, Antarctica - Oligotrophic Lake LV.19.BULKMAT1 | ecosystem: Environmental > Aquatic > Freshwater >... | reverse complement strand
CGTTCAGCTCTTCTCCAAGTCAATCCACTTCTTCACGTTCGGCGGCGTCCACACGTCAATCGCGTCCAGCAATGGCGCGGACTGCCTCGCCTGCAGCACCATCGCGCGATGCTCCGCCATCACGAATCCTTCGCTGACCGAATGATCGAACAGGCTCAGCAGCGGATCGAAAAAACGCTCCACATTCAAAAGCGCGCACGGTTTTCGGTGCAACCCGAGCTGCGCCCATGTCAGCACTTCGCAGAATTCTTCCAACGTCCCGAAGCCGCCGGGGAGGGCGATGAACGCGCCGGAAAGCTGCGCCATCAGCGCCTTGCGTTCGTGCATCGTCTCGACGATGCGCAATTCCGTCAGGCCTTCGTGCGCCAGTTCTTTCGTCGCCAGCGGCCGCGGAATGACGCCGATAACCGTGCCGCCAGCCGCCAGCGCCGCGTCGGCGACGATGCCCATCAAGCCTACGCGCCCGCCGCCGTAAACCAGCCCGGTGCCGCGCCGCGCAAGCTCACTCCCCATCTGGCGCGCCGCCGCGGCGAACTCCGGACGCGACCCCGAACTCGATCCGCAGAAAACGCACACCTGTTTCAATGGCATGAATTCAACTCGTCCACTGCTCGCATTTCCACCCGCGCTGCGCCGCCACCTGCTTGAGGCGGCTGTCGGGATTCACCGGCACCGGATGCCCCGTGCTCTCCAGCATCTCCAGATCGCCCAGCGCATCGCCCAGCGCAAACGATTCGCGGAGATCAATGCCGTGCGCCTTCGCGTGCGCCTTGACGGCATCCGCCTTCTGCACGCCCGTGAGCGGCGCGCGGTCCAGGGCACCGGTGAAAACGCCGCCTTCTTCAAGCAGCTTCGGTGTGATGCAGTCGGCCGAAAAATGATCCGCCAGCGGCTGCATGATAAAATCAAGCCCGCCCGAGACGAATACAATCTTGACCTCTTTGGAGCGAATCTCCTCAAGGTACGCCGCCGCCTTCGGAAAAAGCCGCGGCCAGATGCACTGCTGAAAACAGGCTTCCTTGATCATGCGCACATCGGCGCCGCGAAAGCCGCGGTAGTTGGAATAGATGGCGCGATTCGAGGCCGCCCGATCGAAGCGGTCCAGCAGCAACCACCACGGTCCGCGAGCCACCAGGCTGGCCAGCCATAATTTATAGGCGCCGGGACTGAGCAGCCGGCGCTTGTACCAGATCAGCGGCGTGACGATCGTCGTCGCGGTCAGCGTGCCATCGACGTCGCAGTAAGCCGCGCGCGGGGCCACGATTAAAGTCCCGTCTCCGGCATGCTGGACAGCGCTTCGATGCGCGCCCGCAGCTCCGCCGCCGCGCGCCGGTAAAGTTCAGTCGGCGGAACGGCGCCTCGCTCTTTCTTTAGCGATTCAAATGTGACAGGCGGCCCGATCACGACGCGAATTTTCGCCGATCGCGGAACCGACCGGCCCTTCGGCAGCGCCTCATACGTCCCGCGCAGATAAACCGGAATCACCGGCACATCCAGCTCCATCCCGAGCACTCCGATGCCCGGCTTGAACGCCTGCAGTTCGCCGCTGACCGACCGCGTGCCTTCCGGGAACAGCAGGATCGCGCGCCCGCTGTCCAGCACCGTCTTGCACGTCGCCAGGCTCTCCGCCGCATTTTCTTCGCGGTCGAAGGGCAGCGCATTCAGGAATGTCGTGAAGAACCAGCTCTTCAATCGCGTGTCGAAAAAATAATCCTTCGCGCCCATCACATGCAGCGCCGACGCGCGCGCTCCGAGCACCTGGCGGATCGCCACCGAATCCAGATGGCTGCAATGATTCGCGGCGAGAATGTACGGCCCCGACGCCGGCACGTGCGTCAGCCCGTTGCAGTCCACGCTCAGGTACGTGTTCATGAAAACCGACGCGCTCGTGCTGAACATCCCCTGCAGCAGCGATTTGGAAAGCGTGTTCTGCATGCCCGCCTGCACGGCATCCTGCGTCACTTTCGCGCGCTGCCACATGCGCGCCTCGTGAGACTTCGATTTGGCGCCCGCTTTCTTCGCCGATTCCACGACGTGAATCACGTCGCGGACGGTGAACAGTTTTCCTTCCGTTCCCGGCGGAATGGAAATCTCAAGCTGCATCTCCAGCTTGTTCAACACTTCCATGCGGCCGATCGAATCGATGCCCAGATCCATCTCCAGTTTTATATCCGCCGTCACGTCGCTGGCTTTTACGCGCCCGTCCGAAACCTCCGCAACCGCGCGCGCCACTTCCACAAACACATCGCTCTCGTCGCGCGGGCGAATGGTCTCGCCCGCCTCAGTCCGCGCCGCCGCCGGCACGGCGTCCGCCGCGCCCGTGTACCGCGCGCGCACTTTGCCGCGTTGAACTTTCAACGTCGACGTCTTGGGCAGATCATCGTGCTGAAATTCCACTCGCGAGACGCGCTGATGGCTCGGCAGATTCTGGCACGCCCGCTCGATCGCCGTTTTGATCGCGGCCTGCTTTGCATCCGGCTGAAGCACCACGACCGCCATGACTTCCTCGCCCATTCCCGATCGCGCCGGGATGCCGAGCACACAGAGATCTTTCACGCCGGCGATGTCGCGCAACACCGTTTCGACCTCGTCCGGATAAACATTTTTTCCCGCCGCCGTTACGATCACGTCCTTCAGGCGCCCGGTAATATGCAAATACCCGTCGCGGTCCACGCGCCCCAAGTCGCCCGTCTTGAACCAGCCATTCTCAAAGGATTTTTCGGTCGCCGCCGGATTCTGCCAGTATCCCTGCATGATCGTCGGGCCGCGCGCCAGCACTTCGCCGATTCCCAGATTGTCCGCGTTGCTGATCTTCACTTCCACACCCGGCACCGGCGGTCCCACGCATCCTGCTTTCGGCGCGGTCATTGGATTCACTGTCAGCACCGGCGACGTTTCCGTCAGCCCGTAACCTTCCGCAATGGTGATGCCGAAGCCTTTGAAGAACTCGTAGATCTCCGGAGACAGCGGCGCCCCGCCCGAAACAAACAGTCTCAATTTTCCGCCGAACGCTTCATGCACCTCATTAAAGATGCGTCTGCGCGAAGTCGTATCGCCCGCAAATTCCAATGCGCCCGCCACCGTCTGCCCGACGCTGACCGAGAACCGTCCCCGCGCGCCGCGCGCATCCACTTTGGTTTTGATGCCGTCCATGAACAGCTTGAATAATCGCGGCACTCCCAGCACCACGGTAATCTCCGCCAGCTTCATCGTGTCCAGAACATCCTTGGCGCGCAGCACCTCGATATGGTGAATCGTCGATCCCCCCTGCATGGGAATCAGAAACCCACAGGTGAATTCAAACGCATGATGCAGCGGCAGCACCGATAAAAACCGGTCGCTCTCCATCGGCTCCAGAACTTCCGCCACCGACAGCGCATCCGCCACGACGTTGGAATGGCTCAGCATCACGCCCTTGGGATCGACCGTTGTTCCGCTCGTGAAAAGGATCGACGCCAGACTCTCCGGCGCCGGCTCCTTCAAGACGCGATCCCCGATCGACGCCTCCGGATAAGGCCAGACCTGGCCCCCGAACGGCGAAAGCGCATCCATCATGTTCAGACACGGAGGCAACCCGCTGCCGCTGCCCCACGCTTCTGAAAATGTGTTGAACAATGCCGGCGAAACAATCACCGCTTTGGCGTCCACCCATTTGATCAACCGCGCCGCTTCCCGCGGCAGCAGTTGCCGGTCCAGCGGCACCGCCGTGCAACACGCGCGCGAAATGGCCAGATACGCCAGAGGCCACTCCGGTCCGTTGTCACCGAGGATGGCGATGCGGTCTCCCGGATGCAGCCCCAACCGCGCGATCAGCATGCGCGCGAGTGTCGTGGAGCGATCAAACATTTCCGCGTAACTGATCCGCAGACTTTCGCCCACACCGGTGGTCCGTCGAATCTCAACCAGCGACTTCGATCCGAATCGTTCTTTTCCGCGCACGCACAGATCGACCACCGTCTGCGGCACGCCGCGCACCGTGGCCGAACCGCGCCGCCGCTTCCCGGCTTCGCCCTCCTCGTCCAGCAGATGCCCTTCGCCTGCGCCCGTGCGCGGAACGGTGTCCATGCGCAGGATGTTGCGCTTCAATCCGGGAATGTGAACGTCCTGCAGATAATGCTTCCAGCGAATGCGCTGCGGATCGAAATCGAAGCGTTCGCGCTCTTCTGGATTCAACATCTGCAGCAGCGAACGCATATGCGAAATTTCGAAGCGGCAATGCAGATTTACATACGGCCCGTAGATATCCACATAGTAAAGGAGTTGTTCCAGCGTGGTGCCCAGGTTGCGCAGCCGCGATCGCATTTTGCGTCCGCCCGGAACGGGGAACGAACTGTTCAGAATGACATTCGCCGCTCGAATTGGCCGCAAGTAGCGGTTGTTCACGCGCCGCCGGTACTGCTCCACAGTGGGAAATCGCCACGTCGGCACCGGCACCGGCTTCCCCCCGCGATCGGTCATCGGATGCTTCTGGAAATAATCGCGCACGTACTCGTATAGATGGCGAAAAACGAGCGGGTTCTCTGCCGAACTGGCAATCGTGAACAGATCGAATCCGGAGGGCTTGTTCACAATAAACGCGGACGCCGCAAGGATCGCGTTCACGACCATATCGGCGGGAATGATATCCAGAATCACATTTTGATCGGCGGGGAAATCCGCGAGGCGGCCTTTGCCGAACCCAATAATAATCGGATCGGCCATGCGCAGTCCATCCAGCCATCCCGGCTCGGGGTCGGAGTAGCTCGATTCGATGATCGACGGTCGCACAATCACAGCCGGAACCGTGCCGTGATTCATCTTGATCAACTGCTCGCCCAGAAACTTCGTGTAGGTATACGTGTCGTTCCAGCCCAGGCTCTGCGCGCGGCGCATGCCCGCCGCGACCAGCGCCACGCGAAGCTGCGTCGCGCCTTCTTCGCTCTCGGGAGAGATGCCCTTCTGCGTTAAGATTTTCTGGCAATCCGCCGAGACAGTCTTCGCGAGTTCCTGAAGCCGCGCGACTTCTTCCTTCACGTCGAAACTTTGCGGCCGCGGGACGCCAGCAGGAAGCTGCGCGTCAATGGCTTCCATCGGATCGAGCAGTTTTTCGGGAATGAAACCGGTTCTTTTGCCGCTCACGTACGCCGTTGAAATGTGCACGTAAATCGCGCCGGCCGCGTGCGCAAATTCAAGCATGCGCTGCGGCCCCATCGTGTTCAGATCGAGCGCCAGATCCAGACGCTCGTCGAAGACCACGGTCGCCGCGCTGTTCATGACGATATGAACTTTTTTCGACAACTCCGTGAACTGATCGTCATCAAGGCCCAGGCGTGGAGCGGTCAGGTTTCCCGCAACGCAGGTAATTTTTGAATCGCAAAATCGCTCGAAGTCATCGCCGTGCTGCTCGCGCAGGCGCCGAAAGGCGCTGTTGCGCAGAATCTCATCGCGCAGCCGCTCGCGTGCATCCACCCGCGAGCCGTCCGATTTCACCCGTGAACGGATCAACAAATAGATCTGCCCGATCTCAGGCAGATCGCGCAGCAGTTTCTCAACGACGGCCTTGGCCAGAAAGCCCGTGGATCCGGTCAGCAGCACACCTTTACCGGCGAAACATTCACGAATGGAGATCGTATTTTTATCACTCATGGAACGGCAGATTTTAGAGACCCGGATGCGATTTTCCAGTACAGGGAGGCGCAATTGAACGCGGCGTCTCATCCCGCCCTATTTTTTAGACGCGCCCTGCCCTTCGCAATCCCCTCTTTTTTCATTTACGCGCCTCCGCCCAACGCGTATTTTGCGCTCATGATTTCTCCCGTGCTCATGCCCCAACTGGGCGATACGGATTCGGCCGCCTACACCCTTGAAAAATGGCTGCGCGCTGAAGGCGAAATCGTTCGCAAGGGTCAGCCCCTTTTCATCGCCGTTGTCGGAAAAACCAGCCTCGAAGTCGAGGCCGTCTCCGGCGGCACGCTGCGAAAAATTCTTTTCCGAGCCGGCGAACACGTCACGGTCGGAACCTCCATCGCTCTGATCGGCCCCGCCAAAAGTAAACTCCCGGCCGCTTTAACAGTGCGCCGCTTGAAGCCGCTGCATCCCGTGGAACTGGCGCGGGTCGCGGAGCACTCGCTGGCGCCCCCGTCCTGCGTCGCCGATCTTTATAGGCCCGTGATCGATTCCACGTTGACCGCCCGCGACGTTCAGCTTCCGCCATCGCCGATTGCGCTGCCGCGTGAAGGCCTGCCGCGCATGTCTCCGCGTGCGCGCCGCCGCGCGAAGGAACTTCTCGTTCCGCTCCAGGCCTTGCAGTTGCCTGTGGCCGGAAAGCGCATCACCGAACGTGAAGTCGTCGCCATCGCGAACGCATTCGCCGCCATTCCCGTTCCGCCGCCCGTGAGGCAAGCCGCCTACGCGAAGGGAATGACTCCCGCTTCCTTAAAGCTGGCATCGGCTGAAAATCCGGCGCTCACCGAAGCCGACATCCTTGTTCTGGCCGCGGAACCGATCCGCCTTCCCGCCGAACGCGTGGCCTTGAATCCGCTGAAGCGCGCCGTCGCTGAAAATATGGCTTATGCGCAGCATTACATCCCGCAGTTTTCCGTGGATATGCTGGTGTTGGCCGAACCGCTTTTCAATCTGCGTAAAGATCTCAAACGCCGCTGGAGCCGCCGCGAGCAGCCTTCCATCGACGACTTCTTCATTCGTGCACTCGGCATCGCGCTCAGCGAAGACCGCTTCAAGGCTTTTCGCGGACTCGTGGACGGCAACGATGTCGTTTACCGGGGCGAGATCAATGTCGGCTTTGCGGTGACTCTGGGGGAACGCGGGGTCATCGCGCCTGTCGTCAAAGGCGCCGACCGCCTTGCCCTGAAAGAAATCGCGTGCTACACCAAGGAACTACTGGTGAAGGCACGCCGAAAAAACTTGAAAACCGCCGACTACTCCGAAGGCCTGATGACCGTCTCCAACATGGGCATGCTGCCCGTGGATAGCTTCCGCGCCATCGTGCGGCCGGGTGAATCCGCCATCCTGGCCGTTCCCGGCCCGCATCCCCGCTTCGTCACCGACGCGCAGGGCGAGGGGCTCTTCGGTCCCGAGAAGGCCGGCCGCACCCTCATGGCGATGACCTGGCAACTCAGCCTCAGCGCCGATCACCGCCTCATGGACGGCGTGCTAGCCGCTCATTTTCTTTTAAGAATAAAGAACCTGATTGAGGCACCCGGCCGTCTAATTTAGTAAGATCAGGATTGATGACGTGCTGTACGCGGGATAAATTCGCGGCGGGACGCAGTGAGAGTGAAGCGATGAAAAGCGATTTGGATTTACTGGCTGACTTCAAACGCGGCGATCGCACCGCGTTCGATAAGCTCATTCGCCGCCATCACGTCGAACTCATCAATTTTTTTTATCCGCTGTCGGGCAACGCCGCTCTTTCCGAAGAATTGACCCAGACTGTTTTTCTGCGCATCCATGCCGATCTCACCGAGCACGCCGATTTGTCTCTCTGGACGCGCCATCGTGGCGAGATGCCGCACGCCGCATCCCGTTTCCCCACCTATCTGCTCCGCACCGGTATTCTGTGCTGGGCCGAACACGTGCGGAGCACCGGCCGCCCCGCACGAGCGCTCCCGGCCTCCCATGACCAAGAGTTCTCCGCGCCCACCGCACAACATAAATCCGACGACGCCTACGTTCTTCTGGCCTCGCTTCCAGACGACCTCAAGCCGGTGGTGATCCTCGCCGACGTCAACGGCCTGACTTACTCCGAGATTTCAGTGGTGCTGAACATTCCTGAAAACATGGTTCGCCACCGCATGAAAGAAGCCTACGCGCAGTTGCAGATCGCGTTTCGCGCCTCCATTCAAGCCTGCTCAATAAAAGCCGAGGCCAGTGTTTCAAGCACCGATTTCGCCCCGCCGCCCGCTCCGCCCAGCGGTCCGACCGTCTGACGCTTGGAGAGTCCCATGCATTGCGAGCATAGCCTCGATCACCTGACTTCGTTCGTCCATCATGAACTGTCGCTCGCCGAAAACGATGCGATGCAGCGCCATCTGGCCGTCTGCGATTCCTGCCGCGGCGAGCTTCAAGAGCAAACAATAATTCTGCGCGCCCTGCGTCAGTCGGTGCCGGTCGAACCCTCGGCCAGAGCGCGCCGCCAATTGCAGCGCCAGATTGTCGAGTCCCTCGACGAGCGCCATAAAAAACCGAAAGCGCTCGACCACACGCCGCACTGGCGCCTGGTAACCCCGCCGCCGCAGCCTCTCCTGGGATACAGCCCTTCGAAGGCGCCGCCCCCCTCGCTGGACTCCAGCGAGTCCGCGCCGCGCGGCCTTCTTGAACACACTCACTCGCCCGTGATGTCGTCATCGGCGCACGCGTCCAATCGACTGCTGACGGGCCCGCGACGCGATCAGACCATGAATCGTGCGTCCAGCGTGCTCATCTGGGCGACCTTCGCGATGCTTCTGGCCGTCGCCCTGTTTGCCGTCGCGATTGCCATCAAACCGCAACAGGCCGACACCAGCCGCATCCATTATTTGGCTTTCAAGAGCCGTCTTGAAGAACGCAATGCGGCGCAGATTCGCGGCCGTCAGGCGGACACATTAATCACTACGCAGATCCCGCTCGGAACGTCCCATGCCGCCACCGGCACGCTGCACATCCTTCCGCATCATGACCCCGCGACGGGCGAAACATTCATGGTGGCGTACCGCAACGAAGATCTCGAGCGCCTCAAACAGGATCCGCAGATCGATCAGAGCGTTTTCGCGGCCATGCTGGAAGGCGCCATCCGTGTCGATCCAGTGGACGAAAAATACCAGCTTCCGCGCGATCTTCTGGAACGCTACATCGGCGCCGAATACAAATTGACCGTGCTCAATTTGGATCGCCGAATCGAGGTCTGGGCAGCCGGGCAGTTCGAAAAATACCGCTCCCACAGTCCGGCCATGCCCTCCGCGCCATTGCAGCCGCGAAACGGATTGCCGCCGCTTAAACTTCCCGACTAGCAGGAGTTCGGTTAAACATAGGAATACGCCGCTGGCACGGCGTATGCAAAAGACGTTCAGTCGAGTAAGGCGAGAGTCTATTTCCCCTCCGAGTCATCCGTGAATCTGAACTTAGAACGCGCCCGCATTCTCTCCTCTTTTGAACAGCGTTTTGGACCGGGTGATCGGCCGCGCTTCGCGATCGCTCCGGGCCGCAGCAACCTGATCGGCGAACACACCGATTACAACAATGGCCTGGTGCTCCCCGTGGCCATCGACCGGCACACCGCCGTCGTTTTCCGGCCCGGCAAGAATGAAAAAAGTGTCACCGTTTTTGCGGAGTCCATGGACGCGAGCGACACGTTTGATGTGCGTTCCATCAAGCCCTTGAAAGATCCCAGCCTGCACTGGGCGAATTATGTTCGCGGCACCGCCCGCGCGCTTGCCAACCGCGGCATCGCCTTAAAAGGCGGGGATCTTTATATCACCAGTGATCTGCCGCGAGGCGCCGGACTCTCCAGCAGCGCGGCGCTCGAAACCGCTGCCGGTCTCGCTCTGCTTGCGCTGGCCAATAAAAAGATGGATGCGCAGAAACTCGCTTTCGCAGCGCAGGAGGCCGAACATAAGTTCGCCGGCGTGAAGAGCGGCATCATGGATCAGACCGTCGTCGGCCGCGCCGAAGCCGGCCACGCACTGCTGCTGGATTGCAACAGCCTGAAAGTGCGGCACATCCCCATCGCTCTGAGCGGATACAGCTTCGCGATTTTCGACACAGGCGTGCGCCACAAGCTGGCTTCCAGCGAATACAACAAGCGACGCGCCGAGTGCGAGCATGCCGCCAAAATGATGCGCCAGAAAACGCTGCGCGCGGTCTCCACCGAAGAGCTGCTCAAATTCGCCGGAAAACTCACCGCCAACGAACACAAACGCGTTCGCCACGTCTTCACCGAAAACATGCGCGTGATTCAATTTGCCGCCGCGCTGGAACGTGGAGACGTGGCCGAACTCGGGCGCCTGCTCCTCGCCAGCCATTACAGCCTCGCCATCGACTACGAAGTCAGCGCACCCGAACTCGACGAAGTCGTCAGGCAGTTGCTCTTTCAGAACTCGCGCGATGGCGCCTGCCCTGGCGCGCGCATGACCGGCGGCGGATTCGGCGGCGCCGTTGTGGCGCTCCTGAAAACAGAGGCCTACCCCGCGTATGCCGAAGCCCTCTCGCCCTACGCCAAAGGCGGATCGCTCCTGATCACCCCCGCCAGCGGCGCCCGCTTGGAAAAAGCTTAGCCCAGACAATTGTTTGTCCGGGCGAGACGCCCGGACCACGGTGGATCGGCGGCTACTCCCAACGGCGGGCAGGCTGGAAGCCTGCGGTACGGTGGTCGTGTCGTTGAGTCTTCGTGACTTTGTGTTGAGGCCGTTTGTCGCCTCAGCTCCGGTAGCCTTTCGGGTGCCGGGAATGCCAGCGCCACGCGTCCGAACAAACCGTTTCCAAGTCACTGCGTTCACACGAAAAACCGAGCACCTCGCGCGCGCGATCCGGCCGTGCAACCAGAGCGGGAGCATCGCCCTCGCGGCGCGGCGCGCGCTGAATATGCACCTTTTTTCCGCATGCCCGCTCACACGCGCGGATGACTTCCAGCACTGAATAGCCGCGGCCGGTGCCCAGGTTGAAGGCTCCACTGGCGCCGCCGCGCAGCAAGTGTTCCAGTCCCAGCACGTGAGCACGCGACAGATCGCTGACGTGAATGTAGTCGCGCACGCAGGTCCCATCCGGCGTGGGATAGTCCTGCCCGAAAACCGTGAGGTGCTCCAGCTGCCCCGTGGCGGCGCAAAAAACATTGGGAATGAGATGCGTCTCAGGATCGTGATCCTCGCCGACGTCGCCTGACGGATCGGCGCCCGCCGCGTTGAAATACCGCAGCGCCAGCGATGTCATCCCATGAGCGGTATTGAAACTCGTGAGAATCTTTTCAAACATCAGCTTGGATTCGCCGTAGGGATTAATCGGGTTCTGCGGATGATTCTCGCCGATCGGCGTTTCGATGGGCACGCCGTACGTCGCGCACGTGGACGAAAAAACCACATGCTTCACACCCTGGTCGCGGCACGCGGCGAGCAAATTCAAACCGCCCACGACATTCGTCGCGTAATACTTTTCAGGATTCGTCACCGATTCCCCAACCAGCGTCGCCCCGGCGAAGTGAATCACGCCTCTGAAACGGTGCTGCACAAACAGGGCTCGCAGCGCCTCCTTATTAGTTAAATCGGCTTGAACCCACGGGATTGACGGCGGCAGCGCTTCCGGGTGCCCCGCCGACATAGTGTCCAGAACCACCACGTCATACCCGGCCTGCGTCAGCGCGCGAACCGCATGGCTGCCGATGTAACCCGCACCGCCAGTGACGAGCACCTGTGTTTTTTTTGAACCTGTTTTTGTCATCGCGTCGTGAACTCCCGAGGTGAGCCGCGCCCAACTGTGGCCGCGCCTACCTCTGCAACCGGAGGGCCTCAAAACATATTTATCGATTTGTGGAAAATAGCCCGCCATCTGAAGACGTGGCGCGTCAGAATTCAAGCGGACCGAATATTACTCGTTTCACTATTTCTGCGGACTGATAGAGAGGCGACACCCTTTGGGCGGAAAAGTCGCGCCGGTTGTCAATTTGGATTGAACGTGGCCTGATTCGCTTTCCACCACGCGTCCCACTCGCCGCGGCTGGAAAATCCCTGCTTGGTCAGGGTCTTCAACGCGTCCACATACTCTTCGCGGATCGGCTTGTCGGCCGCATTCAAGCTCTCGATCAGGACACTAATCGCTGCTTTTCCGCCCGACGCCAGCAGCGCGCCGACGCCCGCCTTCGCCGTGGGCAGATCGCGTTCCGCCGTCAACACCACGCCCAGCACGGAGTACGCCTGCGCTTCCTGCTGAGCGCCACGCAGCACCAGCGCTTCCAGAACGCGGCGGCGCAGATCAGGATTTTCACTGCGTGCCGCCAGCGCCAGCGCCTTCGAAACCGGCAGCTTGATGTCGAGGCTGGCTAGAATTTCAATGCTCTCTTTTCCAAACCCCGCGTCCGGCGTTTTTTGGATGGCCTCGCCGAATCCCGTCAGCGCAAGCTCGACGGCCACGGCATCGCCGCTGCGCAGTTCGGCTTGGCGCTTGATCAAGATGAGCGGCCGCTGCTCCAGCGCGCGCGCCAGTTCGCTTCGGCGATGTTCTTCCTGTTCCAATTCATTCTTGGATTTTGTTTCCCGCGCCTTCGCTCGTTCTTCAAGAATTGTGGCGACGGCGTCTTCACTGCGCCATTTGCCTTCGAATTTTTTGAGCCCGAATTTTTCGGCATCGCGCCCGGCCTGCGGATGGTCGGGATTTATTTCCAGGGTCTTTTCCACGAGCTGCCGGTATTTGCCGCGCTTGTAATCGCGTTCGTTCCATTGCAGCGCCAGCGCGTAATAGGCATCCGCGTCGTCCGCGCGAACCGTCTTCTCTTTCATGCTCAGGCCGGTCTCGTACGCACGCTTGCTCAGAAGGCCCAGTTTGTCATAGCTGTCCAGGTCCAGCACTTCGCTCTTGGTCTGTTGATAAATTTCCTGCCCTAATTCGATCAGCGCTTCGTAGTCCACCTTCTTCTCAAGCGCGATGATGCGCATCTCGTAGCGCTGCGCATCCTTGGGCAAACGCAGGATATCGACGGCGTGAAGATCCAGCCCCTTGCCACCCGGCGAGCGCTTCAGTGTTCCGCAAATCCAGAGGTTGTCGCCGCGTTTATATTCGGCTCGCGCGCGCCGTTCCAATTTATCATCGAGCGCAATGCTGGCCCACGGCCGCTGCGCATCAGTGGGTATCGGTGCGATATTGATTCCGAACAACTTCAGCTTGTCCGGCTGCACGACGGAATCGAACTTGCCCTCAAAGCAGATGTCGGGGTCTTGCGCGTCGTTTCCGGAAAGCACGGCCACCTTGACGAAACGCCACCAATGGTCGCCGAAGCGGATGACTTCCGCCTTCGAACCGTTGGGCAGTTCGATCGTCTTGTGAGGCAGATCGTCAATATTAAGACGCGCTTCTTCCGCCCCCGCGTGACAACAGCCGATCGCAAGCACGGTCATCAGTATGGAATGGCATCGCATGACGATCCTCCTCGTACGCCTACTTCGGCGGTGTTCGCTTGATCTGGATCGTTCGTTCGCGTTCGGTCTCCGTTTTATTGGGCCCGATCGAGTAGCTGTACTTTTCTTTCATCACGGATGTCTCCGCCGGCCGGAACGTCGCCTCGAGGGGAAGCAGCCAGGTTGTTCGGATCGACATCTCGCTGCTGTCAATTTTCGAATTGGGCGGCGTGGAAATAGTGGCATTCTTGATCTCTTGCTCAACGGAGACATCCAGATGATCGATGGCATTGACCTTCTTAAGCGCCGCGAACTTCGCGTTCCCGGTTACGTCCTCCGGCTTGGCGGTCGTTCCGTTCCGCGCCAGAGCCGCAACGGCACTCGGCGCGTCAACCGCCCACTCTTCGCCTGCTTTCTGTCCGGTCTTGGGTTCGTAGGCGCGGCTGCTTTCACCGTTCCCAACGACATCCGGGAGCAGTTGATGGAGCAGCGCATGCGTCTCGACCGGAATCTCCGACCCATCGGCAAACTTGAATTCCGTTGCCGCCTTGCCTGTTTCGGCAAACATGATTTTTCCCGATGAGATCACTTCGGATTTTTTGTCGCCGGTGGTCCGAACGAGTTTCAGTATGTTGACACTGGCCTTTTTGGGCCAACCCTGCTCGTTCACTTCAAGCACGTCGACCGCACAGTCCAAATCGACTGCAGAGGCCGCCTCCGTTGCGGCCGCCGCTCCCGATTTGGTTCTGGTCGTGAACGCCGCCTCCGCCGTCAGCTGATAGCGCGTTCCCACCTTCAGCGGCCGGCTGAACTTGACTTCAAATTCAGGAGACGCCAGCGGATCGCTGATGACTGCTTTGAGAATCTGCGCTTTGCGGTGCTCGTTGATCAGGATCAAATCCGGCCGCTCTGCGTTGTCGCTGCTGAACACCGAGATGGGCCCCATCATGCGCGGCGTTTTAGTGACGAAGCGCGGACCCGGCATCAGGTCAGTGCCTTGCGCAAAGTAAAATTGGCTCTCTTCCAGGGTCACCACGAACAGGTCATCCTGTCCGTCAGCGTTGAAATCACGCGAGAGCAATCCCGCGCCAATGCTCAGCAGTGACAGCGGCGAACCGACAGGCGAAAACGTGCCGCCTTTCTCCTCATAGAGGAGGAGCCGGTTGGCCTTGCCCGAGACCAGCAGCGCCAACCGGGAACGCCCCGCGCCGTCAGTCAACACCGCGGCCGCCGTGATCAAATCTCCGTCGTCAATTTTGGAGGCCACCGGATCGGCCCATTTATCGCCGTTCCGCGGCACGAATTGAAGCGGCGCTGCAGCCAGCGGCAAGACCGCCAGGAAGCCCGTGCCCGACGCGGCGGAATTCCACGGCAACACATAGCCGCGTCCGCCATTTCCGCTCAGTGGAATTTTCACCGGGTCGGAGAACTTTCTATCCACCGAAACCGTCGTCACCGCCAGCGCGTTACCGGCACCCAGAAGTACCGCGACGACCGCACTTTTGTCCGGCTTCGGCAGAACGGACAGCGCCACCGGGCCTGCGCCAATCACGACTTCCGGCACGTCCGTGGAGATTTCCTGCTGCTTGCGGTAGAACAGTTTCAACTTCCCGCCCAGCCAGTCCGTCGCCAGAATCTCGCTGAGTTTATCGCCGTCCAGATCACCGACGTGCAACGCCGAGAACTGCGTCTTGCCCGCCAGTTCCGTGGGTGCCGGCAGTGGCGCATTTTTGCGCTGCACATACAGCCGTAAATTTCCTTCTCTGAAGCTGCCGGTCGCCACGACCGTATCGGCCAAATCGTCGCCGGTCAGATCACCGGCCGCCACCACCACCCGATCATCCTTACTGAGTTTCAAATCCAGTTCCGGTCCCAGATCATAACCGAACTGGCATCCCAGGTTGATCGGCTTGGAAACCGAGAACAATTCACGCGTGGTGCCGTCCGCGGATTTCGTTCCTTTTACAACCAGCTCTACTTTGTAAACCTCGCCGCGCTTGAGCGAATCGTAATCGCCAGGTTCGGGAGTGAAGTTCACTTGTCCCGTGGCCGGATCCACCGTCATGCCGCGCGGTTCGTTTTTCAGGAAAAATTCCTTCTTCCAGCCGCGTTCCAGCGCATCCAGTTTGTCCAGCCCTTCAATCACAGGCGTGTACGACCAGCGCGCCAGCGGCTGTAACTTGGAGCTCGGTTCGTTGGTAATTTTAACGCCCGCGGGATCGAACATGTCGAGCGGCACCGGCTGCTTTTCGATAGTCACGTTGGGGCCCGCGACCACCTTCGGCGTCGCCTTCGTGCCTCCGAACAATCCCGTGATGAAAGCCGCTACGTGAGTTTTGGCGAAGAAGAGTCCGGCGAGCAGCGCGACCACCACTATCGCGGCAATCGGTCCGGCCCGAGTGAACTTGACCCCGCCCTTGCCCGGCGCGGCATCGTTTCCTGATACCGCCACCGCCGTCGCCGCCACATCCGTGGAACCCGCCTCAGGCGTTCCACCCATCACCGTCATGCAGTTCCGGCATGTGGCGCGGCCTTCGTGCGGAGTCATTTCGTGTTCAGGGAAGAAGCGCAGACACAGTTCGCACTGCGCCTGGTTGCCGCTCGAGGGCGGTGCGGAATCGTGGGTGACGATCCAATCCTTGATCTTCTCGGCGCGCGGGCCGTTGGGTGCGACTTCGATGTAGCGTTTGAAACTGCTCGCCGCCTTGTCGTTGGCGCCCTTCTTTTCCGCGACCTGCCCGAGGAAATAAAGCGATTCCGGGTAATCCGGCCGGGTCACCAAGGCCGCTTCGAACTGTTCGATGGCGTTGTCGAATTGCTTCTGGCGCATGTAAACGCGGCCCAGCAGCACGCGCGTGCGCACATGCCCGGGATCTTCATTCAGAGCGGTGATGCAGTCGCGCAGCGACGCGTCCATCTCGCCGTCTTGAAATTTGCCGAGCGCCGCTTTGTATTGATGATCGACGGGCGTGACGATCTGTTCTTCGTCAGCCACTATTTCTTCGGGCTCAGCCTGCGCGGCGCCGACACCGGTGATGTGCTGAATCCACTGCCTCATCTTCGCCGAATCCAGCGCGTCCGGCATCATGTTCAAATACGATTCGTAGGCTTCCGCCGCTTCGATGTTCCGTTCGACGGCGCGCAAGGCGTAGCCCAGCACGTACAATCCCGCCGGCTCCTGGGGATCCATGCGCACGGCTTTCTGCAGCCGCTCGATCGCCTCGTTCATCTTTTCCTGACGGATCCAGACTTTCGCGAGGCCAATGTGGCCCTCACAGTTGGTCGCGTCCGCTTCGATGGCCTGCTCAAACCATTTCACCGCATTGTCCAGTTCGCCCTGCTCGAACTGATCCATGCCCTTCTCGATATACGGCGTCGCATCGCCTGCCGCGATGGCACCCGGTGCGGGCGCGGCGCTCGGTGCGGGAGCGGTTTTCATACCGCCCACTTTCATGGGAGTCAACGGTGCCTTTTGTGCCGGCGGGGGGGCTTGCGGCGCGGCCTTCGCGGGCGGCGCGGGTGCAACAGGCGCCGGTGCGGGCGCGGGCGCGGGCTTCAAAAAGCCAGCGTGAGCAGGCGCACTTCCGACTTCGCCCAGCGCTGAGACAGGCGCGGCCGTGGCCGTGTCGCCGGCAGCCGCTTCCCAGGCGGCCATCTTTTTTAATTTCGGCGGTTCCGCGGGTGCCGCTTCGGGAGCGGGATCGGCAGTCGTCATCGCTGGAATGGATAGCGGCGGCGCCTGCGTCAGAGTGTGCTCCTGCAGAACGGTATCCATCCATCCCTGGATGCGCGGCCCTTCTTCGACATCCGGTTCGAGCAGCAAGAATCGCGTGTAGGATGCCACCGCGTCTAGCGGACGCTGCATGCGGCGCAGAACGAATCCCAGATTGTTATAGGCTTCGGCGTAGTTGGCATCGCAGCGCACCGATTGATACAGCGCCTGCAGCGCTTCGTCGTAGCGCTCAAGGTCGATCAAGACCATGCCCAGCGAATTATGGCCGATCGCAAACGTGCTGTCCGCCTGAACGCACTGCTGGTAAGCGGCCAGCGCCTGGTCCACTTCCTGAGCATCGTAATGATTGATACCGCGCTGCAGATACTGCTCGGCCAATGCGCGATTGTTCTGCGGCTTCAGCACCAGCGGCTGAGCCGGCGCGGCCGCGGGCGCCGCTCTGGAGCCCATGCCGGACAGCCCTATTTGGGGTCCGCTTGCAACGGGCGCGGGTGCCGCCTCATCGGGCGGCGGCGGCGGTGCAGCTGGGGGGGCAAATGGAGGGGCAGGTGCCGCGGCCGGAGCGGCAGGCGCAGCCGCGGGTGCAGCCTTTTTTCCGCTGAGAAAAGAGGCCTTCGGCTTGGGATCGTCTGCCATCGCCACCAGTTCCGTAGTCGCAGGTCCCGCGCCCTGCTGTTTCTAAAAATGATCAGAAAGGCGCACGCGGGTGTGCCTTCCCCCATCCCATCCGCCAGCGTCAGCTCAAAGCGGCTGTCCCAGGTCAACCGTCTTACCGAGTTCTTCTTTCAAGCGTTTCACCAGATCGTCTTTATCGACCGACTTAATGTACGCTTCTTCCGGAGAAACGAGATCTTTTTTCAAAATTTCCATCAACGAATCGTTCAACGTCTGCATTCCCAGCTTCTTGCCGATCGACATCTGCGACGGAATTTGATACGTTTTTCCGTCGCGGATCAGCGACGACATCGCCGACGTGATCAACAGAATTTCCAGTGCCGCGATACGGCCGCCCGCTTTCTTTTTCAGCAGATTCTGCGCGATGACGCCCTTCAGCGAACTGCTCAGCATCATGCGGATTTGCGACTGGCGGTCGGCGGGAAACTGATCGATCAAACGGTCCACCGTGCTGGCCGCGGTGGTCGTGTGCAGCGTGCCGAACACCAGATGTCCTGTTTCAGCGGTTTCGATCGCGATTTCAATCGTTTCCAAGTCGCGCATTTCGCCGACGAGAACGATGTCGGGCGCCTCGCGCAGAGCGGCGCGCAGCGCGCGCTTGAAGCCGCTGGTGTGAACGCCCACTTCGCGCTGATTAATCAGGCAGAGCTTATTGGGATGCACGAATTCGATCGGATCTTCAATCGTGATCACGTGCGCTTTGCGTTTGCGATTGATCAAGTCGATCATGGCGCAGAGCGTCGTGGATTTCCCAGACCCCGTCGGACCGGTGACCACAACCAGACCCTTGGAAAGAAAACAGAGATCGGTGATGGCTTTCGATAGCCCCAGGTCTTCGGTGGTGACGATTTTATCGGGGATCAAGCGGAACACGCCGCCCATGCCAAGGCGGTTGCGGAAGACGTTGCAGCGGAAGCGGCCAGAGCCCTGGAGTTCATAGGCAAAGTCGGTGTCGTTGATCTTTTTAAACTCGTCCTGGTTGCGCTCCGGCATGATCTCGAAAAGAACGCTCTCGGCGTCCTCCGGAGTGACTACGCCGAATTCATCCAGAGGGGTAATGTCGCCGGAAATTTTCAGGCAGGGCTTCGCACCGACGGAGATCATCAAGTCCGCCGCTTTGCGCTCAAACATCGTTTGAAAAAGAATGTCGATCTGAGCCATGAAGCAGTGCCCTCAGCTATACACAGTGACCGGGTCCGGGACTGCCCAAAATTGTGCGCTGTACGGCGTGGCGGTCAAGAGGCTTTTGTCGCTCTTGTGCCCTCAATGTGCAATTCACCCAAATTTGGCCCTATTTAGCCAATTTTTTCGGTAGCACAGCCTCATCGATAAGCAAATTCGGCAAGCCGCCCTCAATCTTGTAAAGCCGGCCGCACTGTTTGCATGTCAGACCCGTGGGCTCTTTTTCCGAACCCTGCAGTTCCAATTCGCCTTTGGCCAGATGCGACTTGCCCGTTTCCGGACGGGTCACGCACCAGGGACAGGCCAGTATTTTCAGTAAGTCGGCGTCGATCATGCGTTAGCCTCGCTTGCGTTCGTTCCGTCTCTTGCCTTCGTTCCGTCGCTTGCCTTCGTTCCGTCGGTTTGAGTGGTTATCTCGGCGGACATAGTCTCCGGAGGCCGCTCGCGCGACCCGATCCAGGCAATGAGGCCGGGAGATTTTGCAAGGATCGCAGTGGCCTGCACCGCCGTTGCAAGCACGAGCCCGTTCTTAACGTCTGCAATTTTTAGAAACACAACATCGAACACATACTGTCCGATTCCCACGCCGCTGGCCGGCGCAAACGAAACGATAAAATTACACACAAACCACGAGACCAGGAAGGGGCCAAAAAACGGACTCTCGCCCATTCCATGCACCAGCACGTAGCCGCAAATCACACCAAACAGATGCACCACCACGGAGAGGAGCCATGCTTTGAGCAGGACCCGTTTTCGGTTTCTGAATTTCTGAAGCGAACCATACGCCCGATCAACCGTCGCGCCCAGCGGCATCTTGCGCAACATGAATTGCATCGGCGCCGACATGTAGATCCGATTGGAAAGCAGCATGCCGGTTCCGACCAGCAGCATCGCGGGCACGATGAAAAGCCATTTCAAGACGGGCTGAATATCGGGATCCGCATGAAGCTGCTTAAAATGCAGAAGCGTCATCGTCACCATCAGCGTCAGCAGCCCCAGCAGACCCATCAGGCGATCGAGAAGAAGCACGCTGACAGCCTCGAGTTTCTTTCCCCGCGGTGTCACGCGCGCGAGATAGATCGCTTTCACCGCATCCCCGCCCACCGAAGTGATCATGAACGTATCGAAAAAGGCCCCCAGCCAGGTCAACCGGATGGCCGTGCCATAACTGAGCAACACGCCGGTGGGATTGAGCAGAATGCGCAAGCGTTGAGCACCGATGAAAAGCTGGGTCGCAAAGGCGCCGATCGCCGTCGCCAGCACGAGCGGCGAATCGACAAAAACCTGCCGCAGCGCCTTTTTGGAATCGGCATTGATCTTGGTCGAAAACACATAGTAGAGCAGCCCGAACGCCAGAAGAAGTTTTAGCGCGGGAAGTAGCAGTGAAAAGCGCTTGGGCTGTGCCGTTTCGGCAGTGGCGGGCGAATCCTGTGACGGGCTAGGGGTCGGGGCCATGGGTTAGAAAGAACGACTCTACCTTTTCAGCCTGGGGTCCGTCGCGCTGCCGGTGGGTTTCTCGCCGCTGGGGCCGAAACTTTCCATCGCGACGCTGGAACCGTGATGCATTTCCATCATCGCTTCAAGTCCCACCATGCGCAGCAGATTCTTGACCTTGTCATTGGCGCCGGCCAGTTTCATCACCGCCACGTTTTCATAGCACATCACATGCATGGTCACGAGCGTCCCGATCTGGATGCTGTAAATGCTCTGAACCTTGCTCACGTCGGCCACAAATTTTGTTTCGCCTTCAATCTTCAGCAGATTCTCCAGATCATACGAGGTCTTGCGCGGATCATTCAGGTCGGCCTCGCTGATCGACAGGATGATCACGCCGTTCTCTTTTTTAATATCCATCGATAGCCTCGTTTAAGTTACCGCACAAAGATGTCGGCACGCCGAACCGTTTTTCCATCCCGCTTGATGTCGATGCCCGGCCACTGCTTCGTGGGTTCTGACAGGAATTCGATGCCGTCCCGAGTCGCCAGGATTGTATCCTCGCTCTTGGTTCCGGCAATCGATGGATTCCACGCATACGCCTGGTTGTCCAGCACCAGCCGTTCTTCCGTCGGTCGCCCCAGGAAGCTGCGCCCCTGGTAACCCGTGGGCCCGCCCTGATGATGCAGCGTCCACTCGTCGGCGAAGTTTTGCGCTTTGTATTCCGCCACTCCCGCGGCGAAAACGTCTTTCACGGGTGTGCCTACTTGGGTCGCGGTATTGAAAGCCATATCGATCGCGCAGACCGCGTCGTGCTTGCGCCGCAAGTCGTCGGGCAATTTCCTTCCGAAATGAAGCATGCGCGTGACATTCGTGATCAGACCGCCGCGCTTACCGCACAGCACCGCAAGGACATGCTTTTTGATCTTTTTGTACTTCGGAATCGGATGCCGGAATTGAACTACGCGCTCATCAGAAGCCACCAGCGCCAGCTGCGGGCGCACCGCGTGATCCCACATCCGCGCGCAGAGCAGCCCCGCCACGTGATGCTCGCTGTCGCCGGGCTTAACTTCCGCGAGCGCCTCTTCCATGGCGAGCGAACAGTCTTTGCCCAGCCTCCGGTAGCGCTCGATTTCGGCCGGGAAAAGCGTGTACGTCATCGCGATGAACTCATCGGGCAAGCGCGAGCCGATGCCGCAATCGCTGGCAAAAACGCGGCCCGCCATGCACTCCTGGATGTGATGATCGAGCGCGCCGTCTTTTTGCCAGGGATACTCGGCAAAGCGAATCTTCAGCCCTTGGGCGTCATTGAATTCTTCAGCCAGCAGGCGTGGCATTTCAATATTCGTCGCGAGCACCACGACTTCCTCGCGGCTGACCAGCAAATAAGCGAATCCGTTTTCTGTGCCGAGCACCACGTGATTGTCGCGGCCCGCTGTCGCCCATGAAAAAAGCGGCTGCGTATTCAGCACGACGCCGCCCAAGCCATGCTTCTGGAGGAACGCGCGAATACGGCGTATCTTTCCGGAAAATTCATCCGCGATCGAATCCGGAATGCGGATTCGAGTCATCCTTTTCTTTGGGGCGGCTGCGGCCATCGAAAGCCTCTCCATTTCGTCGCGCAGACTTCCAGCCTGCGAGTTCTCTCTGTTCATTTATACAACTCGCAGGCTGGAAGCCTGCGCGACGGAAGAATCAGCGCTTCTTTACCGCGCTCTTGCTTTTCGTTTTCAGTTTGCTCTTGGTTTTAATTTTGCTCTGGGTCTTCTTCACCGGAGCCTTGGCCGGGGCGCGCCGCGTGACCGGCGGCGCAGCCTCCTGAATAACAGGCGGCTCGATGCGCAAGGGCGATGCGGTCACGTTCCGGCGCACCGGCTTGTGAGTCGCGTAGGCGATAATCTTGGCTAACATGTCGCGCATGCTTTTGCGCTCGACCACCATATCGATCTGCCCGTGTTCCAGCAGAAATTCCGACTCCTGAAATCCTTCCGGCAGCGTTTTTTTGATCGTCTGCTCGATGACGCGCGCGCCGGTGAATCCGATCATCGCACGCGGTTCAGCGATGATGATGTCGCCTAAAAACGCGAAGCTGGCGGAGACGCCCGCCAGAGTCGGATGCGTCAAAACCGTCACGCACGTCAGCCCGGCTTGATCGTGGCGATAAAGCGCCGCGGACGTCTTGGCCATCTGCATCAGTGAGAGCACGCCCTCATCCATGCGCGCGCCGCCAGAACAGCAAACGATGATCACCGGACGGCGCAGGCTGGTCGCATGCTCAATGGCCCGCGTGATTTTCTCGCCAACCACCGAACCCATCGAGCCGCCGATGAACTGGAACTCCATTACCGCCAGCACGATGTCCTGGCCGTGAATTTTTCCATCGCCGCAGACGACCGCGTCTTTCAATCCGGTTTTGCGCTGCGCCTCGCGGACGCGTTCGAGGTAGCTGCGCTTGCCTTTGAATTCCAGCGGGTCGAGCGCTTCGAGACTGGCATACAGTTCGGTGAAGCTGTCGGCGTCGAGCGTCAATTCAATGCGCCGCAAGGCGCCAATCTGGACGTGGTGCTCGCAATTAGGACAGACATCCAGATTGCGCCTGAGCGCCATCACGGTGAGTGATTCGCCGCAATCGTCACATTTACGAAACACGCCCTCGGTCTGGACGCGGCGCGCGATCGCCGTATCAGAATTGAGACGAGTCCGGGGGTTGTGCGCCATCACCACGTTCTCCGCAAGACCATCGAACACTTGAACAAAACGTAACTTACTTAAGTCCGCCGTGCTCGCAATTAAATTCATGGCTTTTCTTCAAGCGGATGGAAAAATCGCGCGCTCTAATTGAGTGAGGACAACCGTGCACAATTAATGAAACGGAACTTTTAAATTAATGAGTTTGTTTAGAATGATCGCGTCAGCCAACCGGGAGCGCTCCATCCATATGGACGACACTGTTCTACTGCAAGATTCCCCCGCACCCCGCGGTGAACTTCTCGGCCTCTGCCAGAAAACTTTGCTGAAACAACGTATCGCCGATTTTAAAGCACTGTGTGAAAGATTGAATCTCGGGCCATTGGAACTGCCGGACCGCGCCCGCCAGATCACGCAGGTGCTCAACGTGCTTGGCCAGGAATGGCTGATCGAAGCCCGCGCGGTCGCATCCAGTGCGCAGGTTCCGACCGCCACCTTTATGGCGATCACGTATCCGCCGGAAAAAGTACAGCCCAGTCTCCTGCCCAAGCGCGCCAACGATTCCACCGCCATGGCAGCCTGTACCGCTGATCCCGCCTCACGCACGCTGTTCTTTGAGAACTGCGACGGCCCCGACATTGTGCATCACGTCATCAGCCGCGCCTCATCGCCAGGCACACTCGCTTACATCGCTCTGTCGGAAGCCGCGGACATCGGCATCAAAGCGTTCCTGAATGAGGCCGGATTAACCGGCACGTTTCACATGGGCCCGCCAGTCGAAGATTACACCAATTCCTGCATGCAGCCGACGCTGGTCTTGCGGCAACTTTGCGAACGCGCGACGAGCTGCGCGCAGGCCGTCAGCGAATTTGAAACGCTGCAAAAGCGCATGGGCCCCGCGACGCCGGATAAGCGCGGCGTCTGCTATCTTTTCGCGGACAGTTCCGGGGAGATCATGCTGCTGGAGGCTAGCGCCACGCGCTTCAAACATCAGCGTTTGTCGGCCGGATTTCTTGTCGCGACCAACCGCTTTCAGCTCACGACGAACCAGACCGCGATAGAACCGTTTCGCCAACGCTGCTTGAATGAGCACGTTAAACTTGGCGCACTCTCAACCCCGCGCATGCTTCAGGCCGCGCGCATCGATAAAAAATCCGGCTCTGAAAAAGGCGTGTGCGATGCTGAAACGCGCGCCTCATTTGTGGCCGTGCTCGGCGCGTCGGGGCATCCCAGCTATGCGCTCGTGACGCTCGGTTCGCCGCTTTACAATCTTCCGGTCCCGCTCTTTCCGCGCATGGGCGCGCCGAAAGGAATGGTGGATGGCAGCGCCTTCCAGCAGTCGTTCCGCGTCGCCGATCCCAGCGGCGAACGCGAATTGCGCCGTGCCGACTACGAAGCGTTTCTGCTGCAGCGCCTGGCCACGCTGAGCTCCGGGGCCTCCGATGAACGCCTCGCGGCCATCAGCGCCGAAATGTGGATTCGCGCGCGCGCTTATACCGAAGCCGGAAAACCGAAGCCCGCCGCGGCGGAGCTGCCCCCCGCCCTTCCCGTCGCGTCGGCAACTCCGCCCGCCACGGCGTGAGCCCGCTTGATTTAAGCAGCCGCGAATGCTATTAAAACACATTATGACCGTTTCGTTACGCCAGGAGAAGAGCAATGGCCAGTGCAGCAGACAAGTACAAGGACAACGCCCCCGGCAACTTTTTTACGGATACTCAGTGCATCGATTGCGATCTATGCCGCCAGACCGCGCCAGCTAATTTCGCGCGCAATTCCGATGGCGGATACACATTCGTTTCCAAGCAGCCGGCAACGGACGACGAGAAAGCGCTGTGCCAGCAGGCGCTTGAGGAATGCCCGGTCGAGGCGATTGGCAATAACGGCTAAGCGGGGCTACTTCAGCTTTGGCAACGCGTCGTAATCGTCTTCCAATTCCATCAGTTGCTTGCGGATCATCAGCTTCGATGTCATGCCGATCTTGTTGATAAATAAAATGCCATCGAGATGATCGTTTTCGTGCTGGCAGACGCGCGCCATCAGTTCGCTCACATCGGCTTCGATCGGCTCGCCCTTGGGATTCAATCCCGCGACGTGAAGTTCCAGCGCGCGTTTGACCTTGGCCCGAACGTGCGGAATGGAAAGACAGCCTTCCTCTTCCGACAGCGTGCCTTTGGGCTTGCTGAGCACCGGGTTGAGTATCGCTGTCTGGCCGATCTTATCCTTTGAAATATCGAAGACGAAGAGCCTCAGGCCGATGCCGATTTGAGGCGCGGCCAAGCCGATTCCCGCGTTGGCGTACATCGTGATCATCATGCGATTGATCAGTTCGGCCAGATCCCACTCCACCGTTTTTCCAGTGACGCTCTCTTTCGGGCTGAGCACCACCTTGCCGGACTTGATTTCTTCAGCCTTGATCGCGCGCGCTTTGCGGTTCAAAAAGAGATTGGGATACAAGACGATATCCAGCGCGAGCGGGTCTTTGGGTTCTTCTTTCTTGGCCATGGACGTGACGATCCTGAAATGCATTTATAAAAAGGGGCCGGCGACACGCGCGGACTTTCGTTGCCAGTTTAGTCGGTAATATCCTCCAGCGTCAACCCCACCCGCGTTTCTTCCTTGGGTGAACTGAGGATGACACTGGTCCGCGTGGAGACCACACCGTCCAGCGGCCGTAAATCGCCGGAAATAAGCGATTCGAGCGCGCTCGTTGAACGCGTGCGGGCTTTCAACAGATAATCCATTTCGCCCGTCACGTGGTAGCATTCCAGAACGTCTTCGAGTTCCTGAATGCGCTGCAGAAACGCTTTAGCGTGAATCGGTTTGTCGAGCGATACGGCAATGAATGCCGTGATGGGCCGGTTGACTTTGACGGAGTCCAGCAGCGCGACGTAGCGCATGATGATGCCCGACGATTCCAGTTTCTTTACCCGTTCGCCCACGGAGGGCGCGGAGAGCCCAACCACCTTGGCGATCTCCGAATGACTGGTGCGTCCGTCTTTTTGAAGAATGTCTAATATTTTAAGGTCAATCGTATCCATTTTGGTTCGTGCACCCCGTTGGTAATTCTCGTTCTTTCGCATGCCCATGTGAACTCTCTACCTAATTTTTTAAGGCAAACTTACGAAATTTCAACCCGCTAAAAACATTAGGCTAGCGCCCTCGTAAATCTTACGTTAAACAACAACCATGATGAACGCCCCCCTTTATATCACCCCCGTTATGGTCGAGCGCGTCTGGGGCGGAAACCGCCTAAGCGCGCTCTTCGCAAAAGCCATCCCGCCCGGCAAAGTCATCGGCGAAAGCTGGGAACTCTGCGACCGCGAGGATATTCAAAGCGTTATCGCGGACGGCCCCCATGAGGGCCGCACGCTGCGAGACGTTCTGGCCGCCTCTCCCAATGAGGTGCTGGGAAAGCGCCTTCAACACGCCGGGCGATTCCCGCTGCTCATTAAGTACATCGATGCCGGGACCGCGCTCTCCGTGCAGGTTCACCCCGACGACGCCGGCGCACAAAAATACAACGATCTCGGCAAGAGTGAATGCTGGGTCGTCCTGCACGCCGAGCCCGGTGCCGAGATTATTCGCGGATTAAAACCGGGTACGACGGTCGAATCGTATCAGCGCGCGGTCAAAGAGGAGCGCGTCGAAGAGGTCTTGCGAAAATTCAAACCGAAGGCCGGCGACGTCGTGGCACTCCCCGCCGGAATGGTCCACGCCATCGGCGCTGGCCTGGTCGTGGCGGAAATTCAGCAGAGTTCCGATATCACCTTCCGCATCTACGATTACAAGCGTCTCGGTCTCGACGGCAAGCCGCGCGCGTTGCATGTCGAAGAAGCCCTGAGCGCCATCCGCTTCGACGATCCATGGGATGCCTTCGAGGGCCCCATGCGGCACGACACCGTCACGCCGCGTGTTTTAAAAGACGCCGCAGGCGCCAAAAGTGAAGCGCTGCTGCGCGGAAAATATTTTGAACTCAACCGCCACACGCTGGCGTTGGATACGGGTCTCACGTTAGAGGCGCAACCTGACGCCGCGCGCGTGCTCATGATCGTTGCAGGTGCAGGGACGATTCAAGGCCGAGTTGTAAAAGCGGGCGAAACCGCACTCGTTCCGGCCTGTTGTCCGGCGCTGGAAATCGTGGCGCGTTCGGAATCACTGGTCGTTCTAGAAAGCACACCGGCGTGAGGGTCCACGGGTCCGGGCATTGGGATGCGTTCAGTTCATTTCAGTTCATTTCGATTCATTTCAGTTCATTTCGAGGCCTAGAGATCCAAACTCATTAATTCATCCGTTGTATACTATAGAGTTGGGAGCGAGAGCTATTTGCGCGTGAACAGATTCAGTTCCAGATGCCTCACCACCTGTGCCGCGACCGCGGCGACGCCGTCGCGTCCGGCGGCGCTGAGTTCATTCTTGTCATAGGCCGCCGGAGCGGACTTGTTGGCCGCGTTCGGATCGATGTAGACCGCACCGGTTTGAATGCAGACGTTTGAAATTCCGGTATTGAACGATTCGACTTTCGTCTTTTCACCCTGGCCCAGCGACGGCGAGAGAGGGGCGAGCACCACGACCGGAATGCAACCGGCGGCGAGCGCCCGTTCAATCACCACGCGGACGGATTCAGCCGGACGGCCTGGCCGCATCACATCTTCATAGCCCATTTCGAGCAGCACCGATTCGGCGTTTTCTTTCTGCATGTTGTAAGGCAGCAGCAGGCGCATGTCGTCGAGACCGCCCGCGGTTCCATCGGGGGTGCTCACGGGATTAAAAGCAAATCCGGTCGCTTTTATTTTGGGCGCGGCAACCGCCAGCGCTTTGACCAGTTCATCGCTCTCGCTGGGCGTCGATCCGATCACCAGCACATGCTTTGGCTTGCGCCGGACGCCCGCCGTCTTCAGCGCCGCCTTCAGCATGTCCTGATTGTGCGGCGAATAGTTGAAACTGTCTTTGGCGACCGTGCGCGTCAATTCGATGACATTCTTGCGCGCGCTCAGGATGCGCGGCATGACGTCCATCGGACGCACGCTGTTGCTCGTGAAGATGACATCGTCGATATAAACCTTGGGAAGTTTTTTGTCGCGCGGCTTAAAGATAATCTCCAGCCACTCGGCCACCTGTTCGGGTTTGGGCAGCCCCGCTTTATTGCGCAGGTCGGCGAACTTGATGGTCACCGGAACCCACATTTTCTCTTTGTTCGGACGGGCCTTCTCTTCGTAGTCGCCGGCGCTGTGTTTGAACTTGATGGTAATTTCGCCGGAGTCGTCGGCCCAGATGTTGAACTGAACCATGATATGATTGGGATTCAGACCGCCGGGCACCTTCAGCCCGCTCCGGTTGATCTGCGCCGCTGTCCAGACTACTTTTTCGTTCCTGCCCCAATCCGCTTCGCCCAACTCGTACGTGTGGCCTCCCGGGGTGAGCGAGTTTTCCGTGGCGACCTTGCCCTTTTCAAACAGAGTTGAGGGGTTTTCGAAATCCTCGAACCAGAGTACGTCATTGAGTTCAGGAAAGGGACGCCACGGTTTAGCCGGAGGTTCTTCGCCGCCAAATGAAGCTGGCGCGGCGGCAGTAAGAAGTGCGAAAACGAAAGTTAGCCTGAGCATGAGGCTGTTTTAAACCACGGACGGCTTCCGCGTCAACCCTGCTTTCGAGCAAATAAAAAAGCGTCCAGATGCTTGAACACCTGGGCGGCGATCGTGGCCACGCTTTCAACGCCGCTTGCGCTCAGTTCGATTTTTTCAAAGGGGCTCTGCGCCGACTTGATAGCCACACCGGCGTCGATATACGGCACACTCATCTGCAAGCAGAGGCTCGTCACCGAGTTGATAAAGCCATCCACTTTTGGCTTCTCTTTCTTGTCGAGGCTTGCGGCTGACGCCGGCAGGCACACCACCGGAATCGCGCCAGATTCGAGCGTGCGCTCGAGGATCACGCGGACCGATTCGGACGGCCGTCCCGGTCTCAGCGCATCGGCGGCGCTGAGCATCAGGAAAACGACTTCGGGATTTTCCTTCAGCAATGCGGAGGGCAGCAGTGTGCGCATGTCTTCAAGGCCATAGGCCGGCGATTCATCCGGCGCCGCGGAGGGCGTGAATTGAAAACCCATCGCCTTGATTTTGGGCGCGGCGGCGCTCAGGCCTTTGATCAGATCCTGCGTGTCCGTTTCGCGCGCGCCCATCACCAGCACGCTTTTGGGTTTGCGCGGCTTGGCCTTATTGGCTTTGACGATCGCCTTGAGGACTTCCTGCGACTGCACGGAATACGCGTACCCGTCCTTCGACGGCAGCTTCGTCAGGTCGACCACTGCTTTGCGCACCGACATCAGCGCCCCGAGAATTTCCGGCGGACGGACCGTGGATGTGATCACGATATCGTCGACGTAAGCTTTGTGATAGGCCTTGACGTCGCGCGGTTTGAACAGGATTTCGAATGATTTGGCGATGTGTTCCGCTTCAGGACGGCCATTTTTGGTGCGCATATCGGAGAACCGGCAGATAACGGGCGTCCATTGTTTCTCTTTGGAAACGGGGACTTTTTCTTCGTATTCGCCGGCCGCATGTTTGAATTTGATGCGCACTTCGCCCGAATCTTCGAGCCAGACCATGAACTGGATGAAAATGGCGTTGGGATTCAGGCCGCCCGGAATTTTCAATGGCGTCGAATTCACTTTGCCTTCGAGCCAGACGAGCTTTTCATGCTTGGCGTGTTCGTGTGCGCCAAGTTCCATGCACTTACCCGAGTAGGCAGGGGCGCCCTCGATAATTTTCCCGGCGCCATACAACTTGGAATCGGTTTCAAAATCTTCGTACCACAACACGTCGGGCAGTTCGGGATAGGGACGCCAGGGCTTGCCCGGCGGTTCCGCTTTCAGCGGCGGTTCTTCGCCGGCGCTCAGTGAAGTCGAAACAACTGTCAGAAGTAACACGGCCGTTATGCATTTCGTTTTGTGGACTAGTAGTTCAACCGAGCTGAGCATGCTGCTATTCCTCGTCTGGTTTTTTGACCGTCCCTGGCGTCGCCGTTGCCGGTTCGACTCTGCAGAAAACATACTTATCGAAGTAATCCGTCACCATCGCGACCCGGCGGGCGATCTGCGAGGGCGATTTCAGATCGATCGCGGGACAGTTGGCGTCGCCAATCGCCACGATCATCACCGCGCGCAAATCTTCTTTCGGCTCCGTGGCCTTGGGATCAGCGGGCTGCGCGGCGGGAACGGCGAGCACAGGCAGGGCGCCCATCCGGATGCAGAGCCGCGCCAGATCTTCCCAATCAAAATGTTCGGTGTGCGTCACTTTGCGAGAGCCCAGCACCGTCTCGCCGAAAATAAAGACCACTTCGGGTTTGTTCTCCGCAATGAACTTCGGCAGCGCGGCAAGCAGATGGCGCGGATGGGCCAGCGGTCCCGCGGTCTCCTTGGTGCTCGCGACTTTCGTCCACTTCTCGGGCAATTTGGTTTCCAGTTCCTTGATCGGCAGTCCCGGTCCGACTAGTGCGAAGGTGTTCTTGGTGGCGCCCGGCTTGACGAGCTTTTGAAGTGCCAGCGCCAGTTCCGGACTGAAGATCACGCCGCCATCGTCCAGCGTTTGTTTCGGTGCTTTCGCTGCTGCGGCCTCCGGTCCGGTGAGCACTTTCGCGGGTGTCGTGCCTGCTTTCACGGGCGTCGCCGGAGTCGCCGGATTCGCGACCACCGGTTTCACCGGGTTGGCGGGCGGGACTGGATTTGCGGGAGTCGCCGGGGCGCCTCCCGCCGAATCCACATCGCACACGAAGGTATCGAAATAGACGTCGGCGGCCACGAGATCCACGCGAATGAAAACGGCGGCGGATTCGGCATCGGCATCGATGAGGCTGCTGGCTTCCAGATTCTGCCAGTCGGGCTTGCTGGCCTCGGGAACAGCTTCCGCATAGTGATCTTTACCGGCCTTGTCTTTCCAGACGAGTTGCAATTTCGGGCGCGCCCAATCCTTGCCCGCGAGCAACGTGAAAGCTCCAGGAAACTTCGCGGCGACGGCGATGCGAACTTTCTTGCCGCGAACTTTGTTGAGATCCAAGGTGTAACTCAGGCTCGGCCAACCGTTGCCTTTTCCGTTGATGCGCAGAACTTTGCCTTTGCCCGCCTCATCCGCGAGAGACAGATCGGTCGCGCCATTGGCTGAAAATCCGGCGGGGAGCTTGCTGAAGTCCAGCGTCTCAAAATCTTCCGAAAAAATAACATCAGCCGCGACAAGGCTGCAGGAATAAATCGAGACGGAAAGCAATACAGAAAAAAGGTGAGTACGCGCGCGCAACGGTCATCTCCCTTACAAGTGGAGTTAAGGTGTAAGGTTACGCCAAAAGCACATAACAAACTGACGCTCGAAAGTCTACTTTACTCAACGCTGACGTAAAAGAGAAATCGACCCCGCTCGCGAGATTTATCTCACGCCGCAAGGAACGCAGAAACGGTGGCGACAGGGTCCGCCGGTTAGAGTATAGGGACTACGCCCCTTAACGAGCCTTTGGTGCGGACAGCCACGTATGCGTTTGGCCACAAAAATAACACTTCCCTTTGTCGCTCTGTTCGCCGTGCTGCTGGTTGTTCTCGGCTGGGTGCTCGTGCGGGAGATCCTTTCGGAGGTCGAGGCGCGCGTTGAAAGCGAACAGCGTTTCGTTCTTGAAATCGCGACCTTCCGCGGTTTTGTATTCAGCGAAGACGCGCTGCGCCACATCCGCGATCTATCCATCCAGAATAACCACTATCCAAAGTCCGCCCGCCCGGAATTGATTGTGCTTCAGGGCAGCGAGGCCGCGATCACCACATTCCCCGCGAGCGACGCCGAGGGCCGGGACGCCGTTGCAGCCGTCTACCTGGCCGCGCAAAAACCGCCGCTCAATTCCGGCGACGAATCCATCCAGCGCGAAACGCTGACGCTCGCCGGCACGAAATGGCTGCTCCTTCATACCACGCGCGCGCCGCGCGGCACCTCGGCCGGCACGCGCCACTTTTTTCTGCTCTACCCGTACAGTGAAATCGAGAACGCCCAGAACCGCGCACGGATGCGCGTCCTCTGGCTGGGCGGCATCGGCCTCGCCCTTGCCGCGGGTCTGGGACTGTTGGTCGCGCGCTGGATCAGCAGTCCCGTGCGCCGCCTGGCCGCGACGGCCAAGCGCATCAGCGCCGGGGGCCTTGATGAACCGCTCGATTTCGGGCCAGCGAGCTGGGGCTTCGGCGGTCATTCACACGCGGGCGACGAAATAGGTGATTTGACGCTCGCTTTTAAAAGCATGGTGGAGAGCCTGCGGCATTCTCAACATGAACTGCTTAAAGCCGAGCGCCTTGCGGTGGCTGGAAAACTGGCGGCGAGCGTCGCGCACGAGATCCGCAACCCGCTCACGAGTCTGCGCATGACCGTGCAAATGTTGCAGCAGCGTTCGGACAAGAACGACGCGTCAACCCAGGAAGCCTACGCGATTGTGCTCAGCGAGATCGAGCGGCTGGCGCTGGCGGTGGAAGAGATGATGACCGTGGCCCGCCCCCGCCCCGCGCAACGTTCCGCAACGGATCTAAGCCGCCTGGTTTCGGATACCCTGCGTTTCCTGGAGCGGCAACTGGCGCATTCTCGCGTGAAAGCGGTCACCGCATTCAGTCCGTCGATGCCCGCCGAGTTGCAGCTCGACGCCAATAAAATCAGGCAGGTGCTGGTGAATCTGATTCTGAATGCGCAGCAGGCTATTATTCGCGATGGCACGATCACGGTCCGCACCGCGTGGGACGCTGAAAAGAAAACGGCCACACTTTCAGTCAGCGACACCGGGCCCGGCGTTCCCGAAGAAGTCCGCGAGAAACTCTTCGATCTGTTCGTCAGCACCAAGGCAGGCGGCGGAGGACTCGGCCTTGCAATAGCCAAACAGATCGCCGAAGAACACCGCGGCGCCATCCGCTATGAAACGTCAAAAAGCGGCACGACGTTTTTTGTGACACTGCCGATGGACTAAATGAGTGGCGCGGGGCGAGACGCCGCTCCACGGGCATTACCTTTCTTGACCAGCGCGGTCCAGTAGGAAGGCACGTGCTTCCCGGCCACGATGACAGACGGATCGGCTGCGGCCATGAAGTCCGACAGCGCCGCCGCCAGTGGCAGCGGCTGATTGTCAGCCTGGCCCGCCTTGATGAAGTGGCGCAGTTCGCCCGCGTTCGCCGAGAGGCTTTCTCCGCCATGCGTCAAGACCTGCTGGATCACGTTTTCGAAACTGATGCGCGCGGCTTTCGATTTCTCCAGCGCCTCCCACATTTTTGCGGGCGTCATTCCGAAGTTCGCGCCATAAGCGAGCGCCTCGATGAACGCGGCCTGGCTCAGGCCCACAGCCAGTTGTTCCACGGCTTTCATGATCTGCCCCGCGCCGCTTTCGCCGCAATAGGTGATCTTGCCCTTGGGCGCCAGTTTTTTAAGAATGCTGCTGCAGGCCTTGAAAATCTCTTCGTTGCCGCCGACGTAAAAACTCACGCTGCCGTCGGCCACGCGGCGCTCGTTTCCGCTGATGGGCGCATCGAGAAAGTAAACGTTCCGTGATGCCAGCCACGTGGAGAGGCGGCGCGTTTCACCCAGTTCGGTGACGCCCAGATCGACGAGAATTTTGCCCTTCGAGAGTCCCGCAAGCAGCTCGTTCTGCACGACGTTGACGACTGTCTCCGAGTTCGGCAGCGCAATTAGAATGATCTCCGACGCGGCCACGACGGCCGCCGGGGACTCGGCTGGCATCGCGCCCGACGAGGACAGCGTTTTCATGCGGCTGACGTTGGCATCAAAGACGGAGACCGGGTACTTGGCATCGAGCAGGCGCTGCGCGATAGGCGCGCCCATGTTGCCGATGCCGATCACGCCCAGAGTTGGAATGAGCCGCGTCGCGTTTGCCATGAAGAATCTCGTTTACCGGGCTGAACAAAGGGGAGGCTGCACGCGTCAATACTCGACGTTCTTCCGCGCCCAGTCAATAGTTTCTTTTAACCCTTGTTCCAACGAGATCTGCGCCTTGAAACCCAAAAGCGTCTCCGCTCGATCAACACTCAGGCAGCGCCGCGGTTGTCCGTCCGGCTTAGCGGCATCCCATTCAATGCGTCCGGCGAAGCCAACCAGACGCGCAACGAGCTCCGCGAGATCCTTGATGCTGATCTCGCGGCCGGTTCCCAGATTGATGGGTTCCGGGCCGTTATAGAATTCAGCCGCTCTTAACAGTCCTTCGGCGCAGTCGTCAACGTAAAGAAATTCGCGGGAGACTTTGCCCGTTCCCCAGCACACCACCCGATCGTCGCCGCGCCGCTGAGCCCCCAGGCACTTGCGGATGAGCGCGGGAATAACATGGCTGGTGGTGAGATCGAAATTGTCGCGCGGGCCGTAAAGGTTCACGGGCAGCAGGTAAATGCCGTTGAAATCATACTGCTGCCGGTAGGACTGCAACATGACCAGCAGCGCTTTCTTGGCGACTCCGTAGGGCGCATTGGTCTCTTCCGGATAACCGTTCCAGAGGTCCTCTTCTTTGAACGGAACCGGAGTGAATTTGGGATAGGCGCAAATGGTGCCGGTCTGAACAAATTTTTTCAGCCCCCGCTTGCGGCCTTCTTCAATCAGGTTCAAACCCATCGCCATGTTGGCGAAAAAGTAGCGGCCGGGGTTGGCCATATTCGCACCGATGCCACCCACTTCCGCAGCCAGGTGAAGCACGATATCCGGCGCGGCGGCATCGTAGAGTTTGCGGACGGCAGCGATATCGGTGAGGTCGTAGTCTTTACTGCGCGGAACGATGACGTGAGTGGCTCCGCGCTCTTTCAGTTTGCCGCGGATCACGGAGCCCACGAAGCCGGCTCCACCCGTGACGACGACTTTCTTTCCAGTCCAAAAAGTGGCCATGCGTTTGAATTCCTCAGACAATCTTTATCTTCGCAGGATCAAAATCAGGTTTCGGAAGCTTAAAATCCAACTTTGACAGCGTGCTCACAAGGGTACGGGCCACGATGTAATTTCGGAACCATTTCTTATTTGCCGGCACCACATACCAGGGAGCGGCCGGCTTGGAACATTTACGGAGGACCTCTTCAAAGGCTCCCATGTAGTCGTCCCAGTGCTCGCGTTCTTTCAAATCATTGGGATCGAATTTCCAATGCTTTTCCTTGTCCTGCAATCGCTCTTCCAGCCGCTCCTTCTGTTCCTGCTTGCTGATGTGTAGAAAAAACTTCAGGACGATCGTATTTTCGTCGGTCAGCAATTTCTCAAAGGTGTTGATGTGCTCGTATCGCCGGCTCCATACCGCCTCCGGCACCAGGTCGTGTACGCGAACAACCAGCACATCCTCGTAATGGGACCGGTTAAAAATTCCTATGTTGCCGCGTGCCGGAAGCGCCCGGTTGATCCGCCATAGAAAATCATGGTCCATTTCCTCATGCGTCGGCTTCTTAAAGGAGGTCACCTGGCAACCCACGGGATTGATACCGCGAAAGACGTGCTTGATCGTGCCGTCTTTTCCGCCCGTATCCATGGCCTGCAGGACAATCAGAAGCGCTCTGCGGTTGTCGATGTAAAACCGCTCTTGCAACTCACCCAGGCGCTGCACGTCCACCGCTGTCGCCGCTTCGGCTTCCGCGCGGTCCTTGAAATCACCGGTGTCGTCGGGATCAAAATCTTTGAGACGAAAACCTTTGCCGCCGTCGATTCGGTAGTTTTTCAACATCGTGCATTATCTCCATTAAGCACCCAAGCGAGCCGAAGTGTAGCGGCAGTTCACATTTTTGCACTGCGCTCTAAATTAAGAGTGAGGATCGGAGGCGCCGTGATCGTCTGTCTGGGGACAAAAACAATACGCTTTCATTCCGTTCTGGCCGATCTATACTGTGCCGTGAATTTTGATCATTAGAAGAGTCCGCTTGGAGTTACCAGTTTTGAGAGACGCGCGTCGGGGAATTTATCTTCCTCTATTAGGTGTCACATCCGGCCTGCTGGTACTGAGCGGATGCTTCGAGGATGCGCGCCAGCAATTGACGCAGAGCCTGCCGTTCATGCCGCAATCGAAGTACGTGATGGTCGGCGGACGGCGTCTGACGCGTGACGAAGTGGCGTATTACCAGAAGATCAAAGACTTAAGCTACGCCACGAAAGTGAATCCGCGCGACGCCGTGGCTTACAATGCCATCGGCGAACTGTTCCAGAAAAAAGGCAATTACTCGCTCGCCAAAGACCTGTATTACAAAGCGCTGGATATCGACGACACCCTTTCAGAAGCCCACCACAGTCTCGGCCGAATCTGCATCTTCGAAAGCCGCTGGACCGAAGCGCTCGAACATTTAAACAAGGCGAAAAAGCTCAGCCCCGATGACGCGCGTATCCGCCACCGCCTGGGCCAGGTGAAATCGGGACTGGGCCGCCTCGACGAAGCCCTGCGCGAGTTCGACGAATCGATTGCGCTGGATAACGAATACACCCCGGCCTATCTCGAGAAGGCCAAGGTGCTTTACGATCTGCGCCGCTACGCTGAAGCGGCGGATCTTTGCCGCCTGGCGCTGAAGAATATTCCAAAGATCGACCCCACGGCGCAGGCCAAGGCCACCCATGGAAAGATTCTTGATCGCGTCATCCCCGTGTTCGGCGACGATTCGCCCACGAAAACATGGAAGCAGGAGGCCGCCTACGACCTTGCGCTTTGTTTGAAAGCACAGGGCCAACTTGCGGAAGCGCTTCAGGCGCTGGTGCAGGCGGAAGACGCACCGAGCGGACGAATGGACGTTCAGATTCTAAAATCTAGACTTCAAGACGCGGCGGGAGATTCCGGAGCGGCTCTGTTGACCTTGCAAGCGCTGCGCAACGAGTTTCCAGAAAACGCCGAGGTTCCCAAAGGCATCGCCAAGCTGCACACGAAGAACGGGCAGAACGATCTGGCAGCCAAAACGCGTTTGGAAGCGGCGGAACTCGACCACTCCGACCGCGAACTTCAGGAAGAAGCGGCCCGCACCGCCGAGCAGAGTAAAGACGGCTCCCGCGCCATTGCGATCTATGAACGTTTGGTGCGCGTGGATCCGGAGGATTTGCGCTACCGGCGGCAGTTGGCGAAATCATACGACAGTTACGGCATCTACCGCCAGGCCGCAATGACGTACCAGGAAATCGTCAATCGCGTGCCGGACGACATCACCACGCGCCGCCGGCTCGGCATGCTCTTCGCCGATTTGCCCGGATTCCAGGGGCGCGCCATTCTGCATTTCCAGCGCGTGCTGGAAAAGAATCCGCGCGACGCCGAAGTCAACCGGCGCTTAGGTGAACTTTACCTGACCGCTGGAAACTACCCCGAGGCGGAACGCTACATCCGCCAGACGCTCGTTTACGCACCGCGAGATGCCGAAGCGCATATGAATCTGGGCAGCCTTTACGGCAATCAGCAGCGTTTTGAAGACGCCATTCAGAAGTATAAGGATGCGCTCGCGATCGATCCGAAATTGAAGAAGGCCGAGTTGAATATGGCCAAAGTGCTGTTGGGCCTCGGCCGCCGCGAAGAAGCCGTCGTTCCACTGCGCGCCTATCTTCTGGCAGAGCCGCTCGATGAAAAGGCCATGACGATGCTGGCCACGACATTGCGCGACCTGGGCCGCCGCGAAGAAGCCATCAAAGAATTCGAAGCCATCAACGCTTTAAAGTCCGGCGATCTGGATTCCAACATGCAATTGGCGGCGCTGCAGAAGGACCTCGGCCAGCAACGCGCGGCCGTGGGCATTTACGAAGGTATTCTTGAGAAAACGCCCGCCAATGCAGACGCGCTGCGCGAAGCCGCGCGCCTGTATACCGAATTGGACATGCCGCTGCGCGCTATTTTCTGCTGGCAACGTTTGCTCAGTTTAAAGCCCGGCGATCTGGAAGGTCAGAGCCGCCTGGCCGCTGTCTATAAGAAGGTAGGCGCGGAAGATGCCGCGTTCGCCGCGTATGAATCCGTGGGCAAGGCCGGAGACGCCGATGCCTGGCGGCATCTGGCAGCCATGCGCATGCAGCGCAATGAGAAACCCAAGGCCATGCACGCGTACCGTGAAATCTTGAAGTTGAAGAATCAAGACATCGAAGCGCGCCGCAGCTTGGCCGTTCTGCTGGCCGAAACAGAGAAGCCTGAAGAACGCGAAGAGGCCGTCAAGGAAGCGATCCACCTGTATCAGGAAATCCTGGAGCTCGAGGCGGGCGATCTGCGCGCGCGCTTGAACCTCGCCAACATGCTCAGCGAAAGCAATCATCTCTCAGAATCACAGGAACAATACGAAACCATTCTGCGCGACAAACCCGAACACACCGGCGCGCTGGTCGGCATGGGTGTGCTGTGGCGCAAGAAGGGCCGCTACGAAAAGGCAGTCGACAGCTATCATCTGGCGCTCAAAACGGAACCGAAGTTAAAAGTAGCTCACTTCAACATGGCCTTGATTTACGATTTCTATCTGAACGATCGGCCCAAAGCGCAGGTTCATTACGACCGCTTCATCGAACTGGGCGGCGATCCCGCCAAGCTGCCCGACAGCCTGACGCCGCCCGGCACCCGCAAGAAAACCGCTGGTGTGAAGTCGGACGCCACCGCCATCGCGAGCGAGCCTCTACGGAAATAATCGCGACGTTGCACCGCGGGCTTCCAGTCTGCCCGGTAACAATACCCAATGAGACTCGCAGGCTGGAAGCCTGCGGCATAAAAAAAACGGCAAGGTCACCCCTGCCGTTCTCCGCGTCTCCGCGGTTGGATAAATTTACTTCCCTGCGAAGCGTTTTTCGACTTCGGCCCAGTTGACCACATTCCAGATCGCCTTCAGGTAATCCGCACGCTTGTTCTGATACTTCAAGTAATACGCGTGTTCCCAGACGTCGATGCCAAAGAGCGGTGTTTTGCCCTCCATGATCGGGCAATCCTGGTTCGCGGTGGAATAGACATCGAGCTTGCCGTCCGCCGTTTTCACCAGCCACGACCAGCCGCTGCCAAAACGCTTGAGCCCCGCGTCGTTCATCTTCTCCGAGAGCGTCTTCACATCGCTGAAGCTGCTTTTGATGGCGTCGCCCAGCGCGCCCTTGGGTTCGCCGCCAGCGGCCGGCCCAAGCGTCATCCAGAACAGCGAATGATTGTAGTGCCCGCCGCCATTGTTGATCACGGCCTGGCGGATGGCGTCCGGAACGGCCGCGGCTTTGTTCGCCAGAATCTCTTCCAGCGGCTTGCCGAGCAGGTCGCTGTCTTTCAGCGCCTTGTTCAAGTTGTCCACGTAGGCGTTGTGATGCTTGCCGTGATGAATTTCCATCGTCATCTTATCCAGATGCGGCTCCAGCGCGTCCGCAGCGTACGGCAGCTTGGGAAGCTCGTACGGCGCGCCGGCGGCCAGCACGCGGCCCGGCTTCAATGTCCCAATCGACAGCGCTGTTCCAAAAGCCACGCCCGTCGCCAGGAATGTTCGTCTGTGAATTTTCATCGTCCCCTTCTTTATTTGATGAGCCTAATCGTAGAGAAGCTCAGTAAACGGAGAGAACAGCCCCTGCTGTTCTCCGCGTCTCTGCGGTAAAAAAAGTCGTTACTTATTGAAACGCTTGCCGACTTCGGTCCAGTTCACCACGTTCCAGATCGCGGCCAGATAATCCGGGCGGCGGTTCTGATACTTCAAATAGTACGCATGTTCCCAGACGTCGATTCCGAAAATGGGCGTCTTGCCTTCCATGATCGGCGAGTCCTGGTTCAACGTGGCGTAGACGTCGAGTTTTCCATCCGCCGTTTTCACCAGCCATGACCAGCCGCTGCCGAAGCGCTTGGTGCCCGCGTCCACCATCTTTTCTTTCAGTCCGGCCAAGCCTCCGAAGGTGCTCTTGACCGCATCGCCCAAAGTTCCGCTGGGCTCTCCGCCGGTATTCGGTCCAAGCACTGTCCAGAAGAGCGAATGGTTGGCATGTCCGCCACCATTATTGATGACCGCCTGGCGGGCGGCTTCGGGAACTTTTGCCGCTTTGTTGGCAAGCAATTCTTCGATGCTCAGCGATTGCAGATCAGCAAAGGGCTCCAGCGCTTTGTTCAGATTGGTGACATAGGCGTTGTGATGCTTGCCGTGATGAATTTCCATGGTCAACTTGTCGATATGCGGCTCCAAGGCGTCATGGGCGTACGGCAATGCGGGCAGAGTAAAGGGCATGTTGCAGAACCTCCGATTGTTTGGGGAACACGATTGGAACGCTTGCTATCCCCTGACTAGCAAGCTGAATCACTGCGCTAACGGGCACACCAGCATACGGCCAGCTAAGAAAGCGTAGAAGTCTACCGACAGCGAGAGTGATTTTTCAATGACCAAAATGAAAATATCGTGCCTATCCACGACCGATTTTTGGCCACGGGAAATTCCGAGGGTACGTGTTTGGAATTTAGCATTCTATTTCTGTCAAAAAGCTCGCGCCACTCGGAACTTACGTCGAATGAGGCCTGCATTTTCTACAAAAGTGGTTTGCACGCACCGCAGGTACAAGAGTTGCCTCCAGTAAAGCGGCGCACGCAAAGGAGTGTCGTTCGGTCGGATTCTAAGCGGAGACTTTAACTGTGAACATGCTGATTGAAGACCCCGAAACGCAATGTCTGGAACTTGGCCCGGAAGGCGCCGCCTGCGCTCTCTCCGGATTCTGTTGGGAACGGTATGCCGCCGCACGCTTGTCCCAGTTCGAATATGCCGATCAGCGCGAAGAAGAAGAATGTGTTGAAGATATGAAATGCATGCAGTCCGATATGGAATTCGAAGCGGACTTTTTCGCTAAAACATAGCGCCCCATTCATCCTTGTTTTGAAAATTTGGCTCCTTCATCAAGAAAGAGGTCATGCATGAGCTTCACGCCGCCTTCGCAGCGCTCTGTTCCTGAAAGTTTGCAGAATTTCATCTGGGCCGTCGGTGTCGAATGCTCCGTTCTGCCGCATATCAAAGTCGACCAGTTCGAATGGACACAACATGACCGTTTCTGGAAAGATGATTTCCGGCTGATCAAAGATGATTTCGGCTCGATCTCAACTCGGTATTGCCTGCCGTGGAGCCTCCTTGAACCCAAGCGCGGCGAGTTCAACTGGAAGTGGGCCGATGAACGCGTCGATTACATCACCGGCGAACTCGGCCTCAAGTTGATTCTGGACATCATGCACTTTGGAACGCCGCAGTGGCTGCCGCAAGCATGCGGCGACCCCGAGTTCCCCGAAGCTCTTGAAGCCGTTACAACAGCTCTTGTCGAACGCTACCGCGACCGCATTCACATGTACTGCCCCTTCAATGAACCGCTCATCACGGCGCTGTTCTCGGGTGACTTTGGTTTCTGGCCGCCCCATACGCGCCGCTGGAAGGGCTATATGCCCGTGCTCAGCCGAGTGGTGCAGGGCACCATCCGCGCCACGCGTGCGATTCGCTCCGCGGCGCCCGAAGCCACGGTCATTCTCTGCGATTCGTGCGAACACCATCACACGCGCGAAGCCTCCCTGGAACCCGATGTTCGCATGCGCAACCTGCGCCGCTTCGCCGTGCTGGATCTCATTACCGGCCGGGTCGACGATTCGCATCCGCTGCGAAAATGGTTCACCAGTTATGGCTTCAGCGAGACAGACCTGGCGTGGATCAACGCGAATCGCTGGGCCCCGGACGTGATCGGGCTGGACTACTACAACCACACCGAAACGCAGCTTGAGACCATCAACGGCGGCGTGCGCCAGCGAAAGCCCGAAAGCCCCATCGGCCTCTACGGTTGCGGCCAGGAGTACTGGAATCGCTACGGCATCCCCTTGATGGTCACCGAGACCAGCATCGACGGCCCGCAACTGGACCGCGAGATGTGGCTCGAGCAGACCGTGAACGATTGCAAGCGGCTGCGCGAAGAAGGCGTGCCCATGGTCGGTTACACGTGGTGGCCCTTCTTCGACAACGTGGATTGGGACGGCGCCCTGCTGCACCACATCGGCAAGATTCACGCGGTCGGTCTTTACAATCTGCGCCGCCAGAAAGATGGCGTGCTCAAGCGCGCGCGTTCCCCTCTGGCGGAGCACTTCGCGCAAGCCATCCAAAACACCGAATCCAGCGCGGGAGTTCTAGCCGAGCTTGTGTCACCTACGCTCGAAAATCTGGATGATGGAATCGAGTTCATTCCGAGCGGCTCCGCGGAGTTCAAGCTGGGTGCGGAGAATGGAAGTTCCGGCCAGCCTGAACTGAAAATTGTCGCGCAGTCTTCGGAAAAGAAGGCCGCAGCCGTTCAACCAAAACGGGCTGCATCGAAAGCCACGGATACGTCGCTCAGCACCTCGAAATGTGGCGGCGACTGGGGGATTGTCGTCTTCTGTCATCTGCGCTGGGGCTTCGTCTGGCAGCGTCCGCAGCAGTTTGTCAGCCGCTACGCGCGCAAGCATCCCGTGCTCTTCATTGAAGAGCCGATGTTCGATCTCACGGAGGGCGAATCGAGACTTTTCCTGCATCGTGTGATGCCCAATGTCGTGGTCGCGTGTCCGCACTTCCTTAAATCAGAAGAGAATGACAAGGCCAAAGTCATTTCCGGAATTCAACGTTTTGCCCGCCAGGCAGTCGCGTCCGTGAACGACGACGGAAAGTTCGACCGCCCCCTGCTCTATTATTACAACCCGATGGACGTCGGCTGGAGCCTGGGAACATTCAATGAACGCGGCGTGATTTACGATTGCATGGATGAACTCAGCCAGTTCCAGAACGCGCCAAAGGAACTGCTCGACAACGAGAAGCGTCTGCTGACGTCAGCCGATGTCGTCTTCACCGGCGGCTATCAGATGTACCTCAACAAGTCGAAGCACAACGCCAACTGCCACTTCTTCGGATGCGGCGTCGACGTTCCGCACTTCGGCCAGGCGCGCAGTGAGGACACTGCCGTTCCGCCGGACGTGGACTTCCTCGCCAAGCCCGTCCTGGGCTGGTTCGGTGTCATCGATGAGCGCGTCGATTATGCCCTTCTGGACAAAATCGCTGAGCAACATCCGGAATGGTCCATCGCCATGATCGGGCCGGTCGTGAAAGTCGATCCCGCGTTCCTCCCGCACCGCCCCAATTTGTTCTGGCTGGGCGGGCGCGACTACCGTGTGCTTCCCAATTATTGCAAAGCGTTCGATGTCTGCCTCATGCCGTTCGCAATCAACGCCGCGACTCAGTACATCAATCCAACCAAGGCTCTGGAATACATGGCTACCGGCCGTCCTATCGTCGGCACCGCCATCGCCGATGTGGTCCGGAATTTCGGATCCATCGTGCGCATCGCCAACAGTCACGACGAATTCATCCACGCCTGCGAAGAGGCGCTGCGGAACCCAAATACCGAGCTGATCGAAAAGGGCCTGGCTCTGGCCGATCAGAACAGTTGGAGCACGATTGTTGGAAACATGCTCGGCCTCATTAATGAGGCGCTTGGCAAGCGGCCGCAGTTGGAACTTTCATCGAACACAGCGCCACGCATTCAAACGGACGAAGGCGTGTTGGAAATTACATGGAGCTACCCATCGGTGGCCGGCTCTTAACGTTCGGAAAGGTAGGGGAATTGCATGGTCAGGAGCGTGATAAGGGCGAACGATTCCGAATTGAAAGAGTGAGAGCATTTGACAACGGAGAACCATCACCATGCAGGATAAGCGTTTCGTCATCATCGGCTCAGGACCAACAGGATTGGGTGCCGCCTACCGCCTGAAGGAACTCGGCCACGAGAATTTTACAGTCTACGAAAAATCTCCGTACATTGGCGGTCTGGCCAGCAGTTTCCGCGACCCCGCGGGTTTCACGTGGGACATCGGCGGCCATGTGATGTTCAGCCACTATAAATATTATGACGATTGCTTTGAAAAATTGATGGGCAACGATTTTCAATCCAACATGCGCGAATGCTGGGTGCGCATGATGAATACCTGGGTGCCTTACCCATTCCAGAATAACATCCGGCATCTGCCAAAGCAGGCCGCATTCGAATGCATCAGCGGTTTGATCAAAGCTCAGAACGGCTCCAGAAAGCCTAAAGATTGCGCGAACTTTCAGGAATTCATGGATGTCGTCTTCGGCGAAGGCATCGTGAAATATTTCATGGGACCCTACAATTTCAAAGTCTGGGCCCACCCTCCGAAAATGATGAACAAGGAATGGATCGGTGAGCGTGTCGCGGTCATCGATACGGATCGCGCCCTTGAAAATGTCATCTGTGGAAAAGACGATGTCGGCTGGGGGCCGAACAATATGTTCAAGTACCCCCTCTACGGCGGAACGGGGGAGTTCTACCGCCGCTTCGGTCCCGCGATCGGACTCGATAAGTTCACCCTGAACTCGTTCGTCAACCAGATCGATCTGCACAAGAAGGAAGTTCACTTCCGCGACGGTTCCATCGCACCGTATGACAATTTAATCAGCGCCATGCCACTGGACCTTCTGGTTAACCGCATCCTGACCGGAAACATTCCGGACGAAATCCGGGAGGCGGCGTCGGACCTGCGGCATTCGGGCGATTTCATTGTCGGCATCGGCATCAAGCAGCCCTGCCCTTCAACCAAGAGCTGGATGTATTTTCCGGAGAGCAATTGCCCGTTTTACCGCGTCACGTACCTCAGCAATTACTCGCCACACATGACGCCGGATAACGCCACGCACTATTCGCTGCTTTGCGAAGTCAGCTACAGCGAGTTCAAGAGCGTCAATAAAGCGACCGTCATCCCGGAAACCATTCGCGGCTTGATTAACGCGGGCCTGATCAGCGAAAAGGACCAGGAGGACATCGTGGATACCTGGCTCTTCGACGCGCCGTACGGCTACCCGACGCCCAGCGTTGAACGGGATGGCATCCTGCAAAAAGTCATTCCGTGGCTTGAGTCTCACGGCATCTATAGCCGCGGCCGCTTTGGCATGTGGAAATACGAAGTCAGCAACACCGATCATACGCTGATGCAGGGCGTTGAACTCGTCAACAGGTTGCTGCTCGGTGAACCGGAGACGACCATCGGCATCAAGTACGAGAGCACCAACGATGGCCGGCAGGCTGCGGTCCATGAACGCTCGGCTGTGGCGGGTTCCGGCTGTCCCAAGCCTCACGTCGAAATCCCCGCTAAGGTCTCAGCCCGCAAGACCGGTCTGGCTCGTTCGGCGCGCTTAACGAAGGCGCTGGGGAATGGCAACGGACACTCCGAGCCGGAGATTGCCGAAGAAGAGTTGGGAATCACGAGCACGAATCGGAACTAAGAGCCTCTGACAAAACCTCAGTGCGGCCAGATTGCGAGCGCGACGGGATTGGCTGCGAGGCGTCGGCGACGAGTCGATACCGTGGAGTATCGGCGAGAAGCCGCAACGAAGCAGACAGTCCCGTCCCGCTCGCAAGATGGCTGCGCTGGGGTTTTGTTAGAGGCTCTAACACTACAACGCTAGTTGACTGCCAAAACACTTTCGCAACGTCCACAGATAAATTCCTTTTGCATGCAACCTCCGAAGCGTGCGCTGGCGGTGGGAACGGGCGGCTTTCTGACGCTGTTT
>Ga0163144_10002215_pt1 | contig 45289 bp, 39 predicted proteins | sample OliLak19BULKMAT1_FD_123175 | JGI IMG/M metagenome (GOLD analysis project Ga0163144, IMG submission 123175) | Freshwater microbial mat bacterial communities from Lake Vanda, McMurdo Dry Valleys, Antarctica - Oligotrophic Lake LV.19.BULKMAT1 | ecosystem: Environmental > Aquatic > Freshwater >... | reverse complement strand
TTCGCCGGTGCCCCAGATCCGGCAGGCCTCGCCCGAGCCCCAATCGGCGGCCACGGCCTTGAGTTCGGCGACCATCGGCACCCGAGTGCCGGAGAGCGCGACGCCGAGCGAGTCGAGGATGAAAGTGCGCGCCGCATCGACGGCCGGCGCTGGCAGCGTCTCGAAGCGCTCCCGGGTCACGTGCGCCACGAGCGCCTCGGTGATGGTCTGCGGCTGGGTCGGGTTCGGGGTCGGGGTCGTCATGGCTAGGCGAGGCAGCCGGAATCCGGAGGGCAGTCATGCTATCAATGCAGCCCCGGTTCCGTCCCCGCCGCCGGTGCCCGACCGCCTGGCGGAGCGGACGGTCCGGTCGGGCGCGGACGCCATGGCCGCCGCTTGTTTATGGCAGGACGATCGAGACAATGGAACGATGACCAAACCCCGAATCGACTGCGCGCCGCCGTTCAGCGACGCGGGCCGGCACGCGATGTCTCCCGAGCCGGGCCACGACGAGATCGCGCGCTTCAACTTCCTCGCGAACTTCAACAAGTACATGTCCTCGACGGTGGTCGGCGGCAATGCCGTCGCCTGGCAGTCGCGGGCGCGCCCGCGGTGGGAGCTGCAGCATGGCCGGCCGCCGCGCGACCGTCGCGAGATCCGCGACGCGATGTCGACCGACCCCTATTACCAGATGTGGAGCTCGCTGCGCCGTTCGGCAATGGAGATGCGACAGCAGGCGGGGCGAGCGATGGTGCTGCGCCAGGCCGAAGCGCTGCGCGACCGCGCGCGCGCGCTGAATGCCGATGCCGCGACGCTGCACCTCGACCCCTCGGTCGAGGTGCCGCGCTACCAGTCGGCGATCGACAACCATTGCATGCCCGGCAGCTACTTCGCCGAGCATCTTGACGACGACGTCTCGGCCGCCGCGAACTACGACGCCGGCATGTTCGCGACCACGACCGGCTTGTTCGGCCGCTTCCTCGATGGCGCGGGCCGCGGCGTCGTCGCGTGGCTCGCAGCCCGTCGTCCGGGTTGGCAGCCAAGGCGCATCCTCGACCTTGGCTGCGGTCTCGGCCACAACACCGTGCCGCTCGGGCACGCGTTCCCTGAGGCGCAGATCCACGCCATCGACCTCGCGGCGCCGATGCTGCGCTACGGCCATGCGCGTGCGGCCGCGATGGGCGTGCGCAACATCCGTTTCATCCAGGGCAACGTCGAGCAGCTGTCGTATCCCGACGGCCATTTCGACGTCGTCTATTCGACGATGTTCCTGCACGAGACTTCGCATGGCGCGCTGCGCCGGATCCTGCGCGAGACCGACCGCGTGCTCGCCGCCGGCGGCCTGCACCTGCATCTCGAGCAGCCGCCGTATCGCGGTATGGAGGAGTTCGAGAAATTCCTGCGCGACTGGGACTGCTACCACAACAACGAGCCGTTCTGGACCACCGTGCACGACACCCACATGCCGACCCTGCTCGGCGAGCTCGGGTTCCACGGCGATCGCGTCTTCGAGACCCGTATCGACGCGATCGTCGATGACGAGATGCCGAAGGTCGCAGGCGAAGTCGAGGATTTCGGCCGCGGCGGCATGTGGTATGCGTTCGGCTCCGAACGGGCGCCGATCGAGCCCTGGCAGGCGCCCGCCGGCGAGGCGCGGCCATGAATCCCGAAGACGTGCTGCGGCTTGCGAATGCCGCGCCTTCGGGCAAGCGGCCGCATTTCTTCGCCGATGCCGACGTCGATCGCCTGCTCGCGATCATCTGGTCGATGGCGGCGGAGCTTGCCGTCACGCGCGAGCGTCTCGATTCGGTGGAGCGGCTGCTGGAGGCCCGGCAGACGCTGGCGCGCGCCGACATCGAGGCGTACCGCCCCGATGCCGAGGCCGCACGCGAGCGCGGCCAGGCCCAGCTCGAATACATCGCGCGCCTGCTGCGCGTGCTGCAGCAGGAGGTCGAGGTGATGCAGCGCGGCGCCGCCGAACCCTCCGCCGAAGACGTCTCGCGCGAACTCGCATCCCGATGAGCGGCCCGCGCGCGGGCCTCGAGCGGGTCGGCGCACTCGTCGACCACGGCTTCCGCCACCTTCGCCAGCGCTGTGGCCGTGGCGAGCGGCTCGACGCCGCCGCGCTGGATGCCGCGCAGGTGCCGAGCTACGAACTCGCCTTCAGTGCCGCCGAGCTCGCCGCTGCGCGCGCGGTGCAGGCCTGGGCGGCGGCGCAGCGTGACACGGACGCCTTCGCCGGCACGCTGGCCGATCTGTTCACCGTCGAGGCGCTGGCGGGGGTGATCGGACGGCTGGCGCTGCGGCCGGCGGATTTCGGCCTTGAGGCTGCCGCAGTTCTTGCCGCGCATCCGGCCACGGATCAGGCCTCGTCGTCGCTGCTCTCGGGCGAGGCCCTGGCCGCGGCGGGCCGCGAACTGCTGGCGCGCCAAGGCCGCCTGCCGTCGCCGGCGCTCGGCGACGAGAAGGACCTGATGCGCGACACCTTCGTGCAGTTCGGCGCCGAGGTCGTCGCACCTTGCGCGCAGGCGATCCATCGCGGCGACACGGACATTCCCGAACACATCATCCAGGGCGCGGCCGAGCTCGGGCTGTTCGGTGTCTCGATCCCGCAGCGTTTCGGCGGACTGCAGCCGGACGAGCATCCGGACACGCTGGCGATGCTGGTCGTCACCGAGGCGCTGTCGGCCGCCTCGCTGGGCGCCGCCGGCAGCCTGATCACGCGACCCGAGATCATGGCGCGAGCGCTGCTTTCCGGCGGCACGGCGCAGCAGCGGGCGCAATGGCTGCCACGGCTCGCCTCGGGCGAGAAGCTGGTGGCGATCTCGATCACCGAGCCGGACTTCGGTTCCGACGTGGCGGGGCTGAAGCTGCGGGCGACGCCCTGCGACGGCGGCTGGCTGCTGAGCGGCGCGAAGACCTGGTGCACCTGCGCGGGTCGCGCCGACGTGATCCTGGTCGTCGCGCGCAGCCGGCCGGATCGGTCGCTGGGCCATCGCGGCCTGTCGCTGTTCATGGTCGAGAAGCCGCGTTTCGCGGGGCACGTGTTCGACCTCGCGCGCCCGGGCGGTGGCCGGCTGACGGCACGCGCGATCCCGACGATCGGCTATCGGGGCATGCATTCGTTCGACCTGTTCTTCGAGGATTTCTTCGTGCCGGATGCCGCGCTCGTAGGTGGGCCCGAGGGCGACGGCCGCGGGTTCTACATGACGATGGCGGGCCTCACCGGCGGGCGCGTGCAGACCGCGGCGCGCGCCAACGGCGTCATGCAGGCCGCACTCGACGCCGCGCTGCGCCATGCGCAGTCGCGCAAGGTGTTCGGCCAGCCGATCGCCGCCTACCCGCTGACCCTGGCGCGCTTCGCGAAGATCGCCGCATGGCTCACTGCCTCGCGGCAGTTCTCCTATGCGGTCGCGCGACGAATGGACGAGGGCGCGGGCGAGATGGAGGCCAGCCTGGTGAAGCTGTTCGCCTGTCGCACGTCCGAATGGGTCACGCGCGACGCGATGCAGATCCACGGCGGCCTCGGCTATGCCGAGGAAAGCGACGCGAGCCGCTATTTCGTCGATGCACGCGTGCTGTCGATCTTCGAGGGCGCCGAGGAAACCCTGGCACTGAAGGTCATCGCGCGCGAGTTGATCGCGAGCGCCAAAGGCTAGGGTGGGCGACGCCCGCGCCGCCTTTCAGAGGCTCCAGGCCCAGAACTTCCAGTCGAGCACGCGGCTCTGCGCCTCGGGCGTCCCAGCAACGATCGGGCCGCGCGCGGCGAAGCATTCGGCGTGGATCCGCAGCAGCGAGCCGCCGGCTCCGGCGCGCGCCGGAAGCACGTCGGTGACGGTGAATGCGGTACGCAGCCGGTCGTTCTCCAGTACGGGCGCGGTGTGGTCGCAGCTGTCCCAGGCGATCATCGTCAGCAGGTTCGGCAGCGCGCGCGTCACCTGCGCGAAGGCCATGAAGATCGTGTGGCCGCCGTAGACCAGGCGTTCGCCGAGGTAGGAAAGGCGCAGGTCGGTATGCGCCATCGCCATGTTCAGCGACATGCGCACCAGCTCCGGCGCCGAGGTGACGGTATCGCGCGCCTCGACGCGGAACGCCTGTCCGGGCCGCAGGTCGCCGGAGCGCAGGCCGAGCCACCCGGAGGCCGCATCCAGCGACCAGGCCTGCGGCAGCGCCTGCTGCAGGTCGTCGCGGCTGGCGCCGTGGCCGATCGCGTCGAGGTCGTCCGCATGGCCGGTGTCGGCGGCCGGATCGCGGCAGGGGATCATCGGGCAGCGCCAGAAGTGCAGCACCGTCTCGCCGCGCTGGTTGGTGGTGGTCATCTCGAGCGCCACGATGCCGGTGGCGGCGCGTCCGGCCTGGACGCGGTTCTGGCGCAGGCCGATCGCGCGCGTGCGGGTGTACAGCGTGTCGCCGAGGCAGACCTGCCGCTGCAGCAGCAGCCCGCGATAGAACAGGTTGGCCTTGACGCGCTGCGAGGCCCAGGTCGACTGGCCGACCGCGACATTGATCGCGAGCAACGGGTGCGCGAGCGGCGCGCCGCCGCCGATGCTGCGGCTCGCGTGATGATCCAGCGGCAGCCGCAGCCGGTCGCCGAACAGCGCCTGGTGCAGCCCGGCGAGGCCTTCGGTGATCGTGACCGCGGGGGCGTCGAATTCGAGGCCGCGCACGAAATCCTCGAACCAGGGTCCGGCGATTTCGGTCGGCTCGGCGTTGCGTTCGGGTTCGGTCATGGTCGTTGTCCTTGCGATGGTGTCGATGCGTGGCAGCGCCCGGACTCAGGGTCCCGCCACCAGGCCCGAGTCGTGCAGCCGGCCGATCTCGGTCGCCGAGAGCCCGAGCACGCGCTCCAGCAGTTCATCGGTATTCTCGCCGAGCCGGGGCGCCGGTTGCGCGTCGAGGTGCGCGGCAGCGGAGAAGAACAGTGGCGATCCGGGCATCCGGTAGCGACCGATGCCGGGCTGCTCCTGCACGGTGAACAGCGGATTCTGCGTCGAGGCCTCGGGGTCGCGTTCCAGCAGTTCGCGGATCGTCTGGTAGGGGCCGAAGCAGACGCCGGCGCGATCGAAGAGTTCGCGGATCGCCGCCCAGTCGCGCGCTGCGAGCCACGGGGCGAGGATCGCGGCGAGCGCCTCGCGCCCGCGCCAGCGATCGCGCTCCAGCCGGAAGTCGAGGCCGAGCCTCGCGGCCGCCGCATCGCAGTCGGCGCCGAGGCCGGTCGCCTTGACCAGCCCGGACCACTGGCGGGTCGTCAGCGCGACGACCATCAGCCGATGGCCGTCGCGGGTCGCGAAGTCGCGACCGAAGGCGCCGTACAGGTCGTTGCCGTGGCGGGCGCGGTCTTCGTCGTTGACCTCGACCTCGGCGATGAAGCCCATGTGCCCGAGCGTCGCGAGCGCGACGTCGAGCAGCGCCAGCCGCACGTACTGGCCCTCGCCCGTGAGGCGGCGATGGCGTTCCGCGGCCAGCAGGCCGACTGCCGCCATCTGGCCGCAGACGTGATCCCAGGCCGGCAGCACGTGGTTGACCGGGCCCGGCAGGTCGGCCGGGCCGGTGATGGCGGGGAAGCCGACGCGCGGATTCACGGTGTAGTCGACCTCGGAGCCGCCGTGGCGATCGCCCAGCACGTTCACGTGCACGAGGTCGGCGCGATGCGCGCGCAGCGTCTCGTAAGCCAGCCAGCCGCGCGGCGGAAAGTTCGTCAGGAACAGCCCGGCCTGCTCGCCGGGCGCCGTGATCAGCCGCGTCGCGAGCAGCTGGCCTTCGGGCCGGGCGATGTCGATCGCGATCGACTTCTTGCCCTTGTTCATGCCCGCCCAGAATAGGCTGCTGCCGCTTTCCGTCACCGGCAGGCGCCGGGCGTCGAGTCCGCCGCCGAGCGGATCGAAACGGATCACCTCGGCGCCGAGTTGCGCAAGCGTCATGCCGCCGAGCGGCGCGGCGACGAAGGCCGAGCCTTCGACGATGCGCAGGCCGGCGAGTATTCCCTGGCTCATGGTCGGTCTCTCCGCGAAGCGGCTCAGTGAGGCGCGAAGGTCCGGTAGAGCATGCGCAGCGCGACGACGAACAGGAAGGCGCCGAACAGCTGCGACAGCGCGCGCCTCGACAGGGCGTGCGCGAGGCGGGCGCCGAGCGGCGCGGTCAGCATCGAGCCGGGCGCGATCAGCGCCACGCCGAGCAGGCTGACGAGACCGATCGTCGGCCACGGCAGCGACGCCGCCGGTTGCGCCAGCAGATAGCCGAGCGTGCCGGGCACGCTGATCAGCAGCCCGAAGAATGCGCCGGTGCCGACGGCGCGGTGGATCGGCTCGCCGAGCAGGGTCATCATCGGCACCGAGATCGTGCCGCCGCCGATGCCCATCATCGCGGACACGGCGCCGATGGCGCCGCTGGTCGCTGCACCGGCCGCGCCGCGCGGGACGTCGGCCGCGAGGCGCAGGTGATCGAGCGGCAGGAACATCTTGACCGCGACCGCGAGCGCCACGACGCCGAACACGGCCGACAGGACCTGCGCCTGCACTCGCGCGGCCAGCAGGCTGCCCGCCAAAGCGCCGAGCAGCATGCCGGGACCCCAGGACTTCACCAGCGGCCAGTCGATCGCGCCGCGGCCATGATGCGCGCGCGAGGAGGAGATCGAGGTCGGGATGATCGTCGCGAGCGAAGTCGCGACCGCCACGTGCATGCGCCACTCGGCAGGGATGCCGGCGAACTGCAACGCATACTCCAGCACCGGCACGATCACGATGCCGCCGCCGACACCGAGCAGGCCGGCCACGACGCCGGAGAACAGGGCCGTGGCAAGCATCGCCAGCGCAAGCGGCCAGAGCGTGGTGAGGTCCATGCAGTTCACGGGACGCGACGCGCCCCGAACGGCGCCGGCGCGCAGTCTACGCGATGCGTCGGTCGCGGCCCGCCATTCCGGCCGGCGCGTCCGGGGCGCTTGCGCGCCTGCCGCCGATCCGCCCACTCTCCGCGGAACAGCTCGCGGATCAGCGACTTGCGCTTGCGCAGGGGAGGTGCGGGCCTTTAGAGTCCCGGGGTTTCGTCCCCCCTGGGTCTTGCGCAATCGATGCCTGTTTCCTCACCTGCCTGGGTCGTCCACAAGTTCGGCGGCTCCAGCGTCGCCGATGCCGCGTGTTTTCGTGCCGTTGCCGCGATCCTCGAGTCCCAGCCCGCGGGGCGGCTCGGGGTCGTGCTGTCCGCCTGCAAGGGCGTCACCGATGCACTGCTGTCGCTCGTCGTCCAGGCCGAGGCCCAGGACGACGTCTACCGGCGCGGTCTCGAGGGCCTGCGCTCGCGCCATGCTGCGATCGCCGAGAGTCTGCTGCCGGCCGACGCCGCGCGGCTTTACCTGTCTGCGTTCGATCGTGACTGTCACGACCTCGAAGGCATCCTGCACACCGTGCGGCTCACGCGTTCGGCCGCGCGCAACGTCGTCGACCTGATCGCCGGCTACGGCGAGATCTGGTCGACCCGCCTGTTCCGCGAGCTCTTCGAGCGCGCCACGCAGCGCAGCGGCGAGGTGCGCTGGGTCGACGCCCGCGAAGTCGTGGTGGTCGAGTGGGGCCGGCTCGGGCCAGCGGTGCAGTGGGCCGATTCCCGCGAGCGCATGCACAGGCTCGTGCCCGCCGGTTTTGACGGCACGCTGGTCATCACCGGCTTCATCGCCTCCGACCGTCGCGGCGTGCAGACCACGCTCGGGCGCAACGGCAGCGATTTCTCGGGTTCGATCTTCGGCTCGCTGCTCGATGCTGCGGCGATCCACATCTGGACCGACGTCGACGGCGTGCTGTCGGCGGATCCGCGGCGCGTGCCGGATGCGCAGGTCATCGATTCGCTCTCCTACAGCGAGGCGATGGAACTGGCGTACTTCGGCGCCAAGGTGATCCACCCGCAGACGATGGCGCCGGCGGTGGGCCGCGAGATCCCGATCTGGATCCGCAACACCTTCGCGCCCGATCATCCGGCCACGCTGATCTGCGCGCATCCGGACTCGAAGCTCGCGGTCAAGGGCATCACCACGATCGAGAACATCGCGCTGATCAACCTCGAGGGCGCCGGCATGATCGGCGTTCCCGGCACCGCGCATCGCCTGTTCGGCGCGCTGCGCGAAGAGGGCGTCTCGGTGATCCTGATCTCGCAGGGCAGCTCGGAGCATTCGATCTGCTGCGCCGTGCCGCTGGAACAGTCGGAACGGGCGGCGACGGTCGTGCGCGCCGCGTTCGCGCGCGAGCTCGACGAGGGCCAGATCCAGTCGGTCGAGCTCGATCCGGACCTCGCGATCCTCGCCGTGGTCGGCGACGGCATGGCCGGCATCCCGGGCATCGCCGGCAAGGTGTTCAGCGCGCTCGGCAGTGCCTCTGTGAACGTGCGTGCTATCGCCCAAGGAGCCTCGGAGCGCAACATCTCGGTGGTCGTGCCGCGCAAGGCGACCACCCGCGCGCTGCGCGCCGTGCACGCGAGTTTCTATCTCTCGCCGCACACGATCTCGATCGGCGTGATCGGCCCCGGCACGGTCGGGCGCGTGCTGCTCGACCAACTGGCCTCGCAGAGCGAGCGCCTGCGGCGCGACTTCAAGCTCGACCTGCGCGTCCGCGGCATCCTCTCCTCGAAGAAGATGCTGCTGTCGGAGAAGGGCGCCTCGCTCGAGCGCTGGCAGCAGGAATTCGGCGCGGCGAGCACGCCAGCGGACCTCGCGAAGTTCGTCGAGCACGTCGGCGCCGACTACCTGCCGCATCGGGTGATCATCGACTGCACCGCGAGCGGCGAGGTGGCGAAACACTACGCTTCTTGGCTGGCGGCCGGCATCCACGTCGTGACGCCCAACAAGAAGGCGAACAGCGCCGACATGGCCTCCTACCGCGCGCTGCACGAGGCGCGGCGCACCGGCGGCAGCCACTATCTCTACGAAGCTACGGTCGGCGCCGGCCTGCCGGTGATCCAGACGCTGCGCGACCTGCGCGAGACCGGCGACGACGTCACCAGCATCGAGGGCATCTTCTCGGGCACGCTGGCCTATCTCTTCAATGTCTACGACGGCCGCCGCGAGTTCAGCGACATCGTCGCCGAGGCCAAGCAGCGCGGCTACACCGAGCCGGACCCGCGCGACGACCTCTCCGGCATGGACGTCGCCCGCAAGCTGATCATCCTCGGGCGAGAGCTCGGCATGTCGCTCGAGATGTCCGACGTGCGCGTCGAGAGCCTGGTGCCGGCCGGCCTCGAGCAGGGCTCGATCGACGAGTTCATGGCGAGGCTACCGCGGCACGACACTGCGATGCGCCAGCGCTTCGAGCAGGCGCGCGGTGCCGGCAAGGTGCTGCGCTACGTGGGGCGCCTCGGTTCCGACGGCTCGGCGACCGTGGGGGTGGTCGAGCTCGAGGCGCGGCATGCGTTCGCGAACATCGCGCTCACCGACAACGTGGTGCGTTTTGCGACCAGCCGCTACTGCAACAACCCGCTGATCGTGCAGGGTCCGGGCGCGGGCCCTGAAGTGACTGCCGGCGGCATCTTCGCCGACCTCCTGCGCCTTTCCGCCTACCTTGGAGCACGCCTGTGACGCTCTCTCGCGCGACTGCCTTCGCGCCGGCTTCGGTCGGCAACGTCGCGATCGGTTTCGACATCCTAGGGTTCGCGGTCGACGCGCTCGGCGACCGGGTGACCGTGACGCGCTCGCCGACCCCCGGCGTGCGCATCACCGGCTCCTCGGGCGTCGTCTCCGACTTGCCGACCGAGCCGGAGAAGAACACCGCTGGCCGCGCACTGATGGCGCTGAACGTGGCGGTCAAGCCGGACTTCGGCTTCGAGATCCACATCGAGAAGGGCATTCCGCTTGGCTCCGGCCTCGGCGGCTCGGCCGCCTCGGCGGTCGGCGCGGTGGTCGCGGCCAATGCGCTGCTGCCGAAGCCGCTCTCGAAGCTCGAGCTGCTGATGTTCGCGATGCAGGGCGAGGCGGTCGCCAGCGGCTCGATGCATGCCGACAACATCGCGCCTTCGCTGTTCGGCGGCCTGGTGCTGACGGTCGGCATCGACCAGCCGCGGGTCAAGCAGCTGCCCGTGCCGAGCGGCGTCAAGGCCGTGATCGCCCATCCGCACATGTTCCTCTCGACCAGGCAGGCGCGCGCGATCCTCAAGCGCGAGGTCACGATGTCGGACTTCGTCTGGCAGACAGCCAATCTCGCCGGCTTCATTTCGGGCTGCTACACCAACGACCTCGACCTGATCCGCGAGGGCCTGAACGACGTCGTGATCGAGCCGCAGCGGCGCCAGCTGATCCCGGGCTTCTCGGCGGTGCGCAACGCCGCGCTGGCGTCGGGCGCGCTCGGCTGCTCGATCTCGGGCGCCGGGCCGACGATGTTCGCCTGGGTGCTCGGCGACCAGGCCGAGGCGGTGCGCGCGGCGATGGTGGCGGAATTCGCCCGCAACGGCGTCGAGACGGATCACTGGATCGTGCCGGTGCAGTCCTCTGGCGCGCGCATCGTGACGGACTGAGCGCTGCGGCGATGCAGTTCACCAGCACCCGCGGCCTGGGCGAGGCACTGGGATTCGGCGCTGCGCTGCAGCGCGGTCTGGCGCCCGACGGCGGGCTCTACATCCCGACCACCTGGCCGAGCCTTTCGGAACCCGACTTCGGCGTCGACCTTTCGCTGGCCACCGTGGGCGAACGCCTGATCGCGCCGTTCGTTGCGGGGGATTCAACGCTGGCGCCGCAGCTCGCCGCCATCGTGAAGGAAGCCTTCGATTTCCCCGCGCCGCTGGTGCCCCTCGGCGACGACGAGCGTTACGCCGTGCTCGAGCTGTTCCACGGCCCGACCGCCGCGTTCAAGGACTTCGGCGCTCGCTTCCTGGCAGCCTGCTTCCAGCGTCTGCGCCGGCCGGACGCGCTGCCGGTGAACATCCTGGTGGCGACTTCCGGCGACACCGGCGGGGCGGTCGCCGCGGCCTTCCACCGGCGCCCGGGCATGCAGGTGACGGTGCTGTTCCCGAAGGGGCTGGTGTCGCCGACGCAGCAGCAGCAGCTGACGTGCTGGGGCGAGAACGTCCGCTCGCTGGCGGCACGCGGCACGTTCGACGACTGCCAGGCGCTGGTGAAGCAGGCCTTCGTCGATCCGGCGATGCGCCAGCAGTTCGAGCTGTCCTCCGCCAACAGCATCAATCTCGGGCGACTGCTGCCGCAGGCGGTCTACTACGCCGCGACCAGTCTCGCCACCTGGCGTCGCCACGGCGAGCCGCTGTCGTTCATCGTGCCGAGCGGCAATCTCGGCAACGTGGTCGCCTGCCTCTGGGCGCGCCGGGTCGGCCTGCCGATCGGTGACATCCTGCTGGCCCACAACGCCAACACGACCGTGCCCGACTTCTTCGCCAGCGGCGAGTGGCGGCCGCGGCCGAGCCGCGCGACGCTTGCGTCGGCGATGGACGTCGGCAATCCTTCGAACATGGAGCGTCTGCGGATCTTGTATCCCGAGGTCGAGGCGATGCGCGGCGCGCTGAGCGCCTGCAGCATCGACGACGCTGCCATCGGCGCGCGGATATCGGCCGATTTCAGGTGCTACGGCCAGGTCTGGTGTCCACATACGGCGGTGGCCGCGGAGGCCTGGTCGCGCCTGCCCGAGGCCACGCGTCGGGCCCGCCGCTGGTGCATCGTGTCGACCGCGCATCCGGCGAAGTTCGCCGAGATCGTGGAACCGCTGATCGGCCGGAAGGTCGCGGTGCCCGAATCGCTGCGCGCGCTCTACGACCGGCCGTCGGCTTTCACCGAGATCGACGCGAACCTGCCGGCGCTGCGGGCCGCGCTGCTCGGCGGCTGAGCCTGCCAGCGCCACGCGAACTGAACGAGCGAGCCCCGACCATGAGCCTTTCCCCAGCTGCGAGCATGTCCCGATGAGCAACGTACTCGTCGCCGTGGTGGCGGTGCTCTCGGGCATCGGCATTGGTCTCGGCATCGCCTGGGGCTGGCGCTGGTATCGGCTGCGCAGCCAGCGCCTGGCGCTGGTCGCGCGGATCACCTCGGTGTCGGTCGACCACGTGCGCGACGTGCTCGTGCCCGACGGCAACGGCGGTGTGCTGCACCTCGACTTCGTGCTGCTGACCCCGCGCGGCATCCTGGTCATCGACCTGCGAGACGTCGGCGGCAACGTCTTCGGTTCCGACCAGATGAGCGACTGGACCGTGATGGATGGCGCGCAGCGCTTCACGTTCACCAATCCGCAGAGCGCTCTCTACGACCGTGTCGCCGCGGTGCGCGGCATCGCGGCGAGCGTGCCGGTGGAAGGGCGGATCGTGTTCACGCGGCGTGCCGCGTTCCCCAAGGGCCTGCCGCGCTTCACGCTCGGCGAAGATTCGATGCTCAGCGACTATCCGCTCGGCGATCGCCGGGGCGCCGAGGTCGCCACCGGTCCGTATCGCCCGTACTGGGAAAACCTCAAGAGCCAGCTCGCGCCGTCGCCGCTCGGCAAGGGTTGATGGAAAATACGATTGTAAATGTTTAAATAACAATTACTTAAGAGCATTACTTCAAGTCAAAAAACCCCATTGCCGTGGCGCTGGTGTGGTCGGCCAGCAGCGCGGTCGACTCGCCTCGGTGCGCTGCGACGACCGCCGCGATGTGTCCGAGGTAGGCGGGCTCGTTGCGCCTCGAGGCGGGCTTCGGCTTCAGGTCGCGCGGCAGCAGATACGGGCCATCGGTCTCGATCATCAGCCGGCCCGGCGGCACCAGGCCCACCAGCGCCTTCAGGTGCGCACCGCGGCGTTCGTCGCAGATCCAGCCCGTGATGCCGACGTGCAGTCCGAGATCCAGGCATTCGAGCAACTCGTCGCGCGTGCCGGTGAAGCAGTGCGCGACGCCGCGGCGCAGCCGGGGCAGGTGCTCGCGCAGGATCGCGACGAAGTCCGCATGCGCGTCGCGCTGGTGCAGGAACACGGGCTTGCCGAGCTGCGTCGCCAGCTCGAGTTGCAGGTGAAACGCGCGTCGCTGCACCTCGGGCGGCGAGAAATTGCGGTGATAGTCGAGACCGCATTCTCCGACCGCCACGACCTCGGGCTGTGCCGCGAGCTCGCGCAACTCGGCGAGCGCCGGCTGGTCGAGGTTCACGGCATGGTGAGGGTGGACGCCGGCGGTGGCGCGCAGCACCGCAGGCAGCGCTCGCGACAGTGCGATCGCCGCGTGGCTGCTCTCGAGCGAAGCGCCCGTGACCACCATCCGCGTCACCCCGGCCGCGAGCGCGCGCCGCACCACGGCCTCGCGATCGCGGTCGTAGGTCTCGTGGGTCAGGTTGATGCCGATGTCGACGAGCTGCATGGGGGCGTGGTCCTCGGCGCCGCGGCGGGAACGGAGTGGGGCGGGGCAGGTGCCCGGTGCTGCGGGATTCTACGGGAAGGTCCAGAGTCCTCCACGCCGCGGCAGGCGGTATGATCGGCGCGTCAATGGAGGGCTTCGCGATGGAAGAAAAGGCTGGTTCCGCCGCTGCCGCCCAGGCCGGCGAGACGCTCGCGCCGCGCGTGCTGCACATGCTGCTGTTCGCGGTGGTGTTCTGGGTGGTGTGCTGGGTGGTCGCGATCACCGCGATCGTGCAGCTCGCGCTGCGCATCTTCGCCGCTGCGCCGAGCCCCGAACTGCGCCGCTTCGGCGCCGCGCTCGCCCGCTATGCCGGCCAGGTGATCGCCTACCTCAGCTTCGCCACCGACCGGCTGCCGTTTCCGTTCAGCGACTGGCCCGCGGCGCCGACGCGTCTGACGGAAGACGACTTGTCGGGGCGCTAGGTCGGCGAGCCGCGCAGCGCCGCAAGCGCTGCGGCGAGCGCGTCGACATCGTCCTCGGGCTGGTCCCAGCTCACGACCAGGCGCGCCTCGCCCGAGCCTTCCGGGCCCCAGTCGTAGAACTCGAAGCCCGCCGCGCGCAGCCGCGCGAGCTGGCCTGCGTCGGCCGCGATGAACACTTCGTTGCCTTCGACCTGATGGCACAGCAAGGATCCGGCCGCCTCGCCGAGGCGCCGCGCCAGTGCGTTGGCGCGCGCGGCGTTGCGCAGCCAGAGACCGTCCTCCACGCAGGCGAGCAGTTGCGCGGACACAAAGCGCATCTTCGACAACAGGTGCGCGGCGCGCTTGCGGCGCAGTTCGAAGTCGGCGACCCGCGCCGGATCGAAGAACACCACTGCCTCGGCGCCGAAGGCGCCATTCTTGGTCGCGCCGAAGGACAGCACGTCGACGCCGGCGCGCCAGGTGAGCTCGGCGGGCGTGCAGCGGAGGAACGCCACCGCATTGGCGAAGCGCGCGCCATCGACGTGCAGCGCGAGGCCACGCTCGCGTGCGAAGGCCGAGATCGCGGCGATCTCGTCGGGGCGGTAGACCGTGCCGAGCTCGGTGGCCTGGGTCAGCGTGACCGCGCGTGGCTGCACGGTGTGCACGGTGACGGGGTTGTCGGCGAATGCCGTGCGCAACGCCGCCGGCGTCAGCTTGCCGCCGCTGCCCGGCACCAGCAGCAGGCGCGCGCCACCGCTCATGAATTCGGGCGCACCGCATTCGTCACGCACGACATGAGCGCCTTCGTGGGCGAAGGTCGCGCCGTAAGGCGGCACCAGTGTCGCGAGCGCGAGCGCATTAGCTGCGGTGCCGGTCGAGACCGGGAAAACGCGCACCTCGTGCTCGAACAGCCTGCCGAAGACGGCGTTTAGCCGCGTGCTCCAGGCATCGTCGCCGTAGGCGCGTGCGGGGCCGTGGTTCGCCGCCGCGAGCGCGGCGAGGATCTCGGGCGACGCGGCGGCCGTGTTGTCGCTCTTGAAGCAGCGTGACATCGATGACATCGGCGCGAATGCTACCCTAACGGCGTTATCATGCCGATCCAATGAAGTACCCGAAGCTGCTCGAGCCCCTGACGGTTTCGGGCGTCACGCTGCGTAACCGCGTGGTCATGGGCTCGATGCACACCGGGCTCGAGGATCGTGCGCGCGACTTCCCCAAGCTCGCGGCATATTTCCGCGAGCGCGCGCGCGGCGGTGTGGGGCTGATCGTCACCGGCGGCATCGCGCCGAATCGCGCCGGCTGGGTCGCGCCGTTCGCCGGCAAGCTCGCGAGCCGCCGCGAGACGGCGCGCCACCGGCTCGTCAGCACCGCGGTCCATGAGGAGGGCGGGGCCATCTGCCTGCAGATCCTGCACACCGGGCGGTACGGCTTCCATCCGCTGATCGTTGCGCCGTCGCCGCTGCGTGCGCCGATCAACCGCTTCAAGCCGCGCGAGCTCAGCGTCACGGCGCTCGAGTCGCAGATCGGCGACTTCGTGCGCACCGCCGAGCTGGCGCGTGTCGCGGGCTACGACGGCGTCGAGATCATGGGTTCGGAGGGCTACCTGATCAACCAGTTCCTCGCGCCCCGCACCAACCAGCGCACCGACGACTGGGGCGGTACACGCGAGGGACGGGCGCGGTTCGCGATCGAGATCGTGCGGCGCACGCGCGCGGCGCTCGGCGCCGATTTCATCGTGATGTTCCGGCTTTCCGGCCTCGACCTGGTCGAGGACGGCAGCACGCTCGACGATACGCTGTGGCTCGCCGGCCAGCTCGAGCAGGCCGGCACGAGTCTGTTCGACACCGGCATCGGCTGGCACGAGGCGCGCGTGCCGACGATCGGGGGCATGGTGCCGCGGGCTGCGTTCGCCTGGGTGACCCGCCGTATCAAGGATGCGACGCGCCTGCCGGTCGTCGCGGCCAACCGCATCAACGATCCGGCCGTCGCCGAAGGGCTGTTGCAGGCTGGCGTCGCCGACCTCGTCTCGATGGCCCGACCGCTGCTCGCGGACCCATACTGGGTCGCGAAGGCGGCCGATGGTCGCGAGGACGAGATCAACACCTGCATCGCCTGCAACCAGGGCTGCCTCGATCGCGTCTTCGCCGGCAAGCGCGCCACCTGTCTCGTCAATCCGCGTGCGGCCTACGAGACCGAACTGATCGTCGCGCCGGCGCTGGCGAGCCGGCGCGTGGCCGTCGTCGGCGCGGGGCCCGCCGGACTCGCGGCGGCGGTCACCGCAGCGGAGCGCGGGCACGAGGTCACGCTGTACGAGCGCGAGTCCGAGATCGGCGGGCAGTTCCGCTATGCACGCGAGGTGCCGGGCAAGGAGGAATTCCACGAAACGCTGCGCTACTTCCGCACGCGCATCGGCCGTCTCGGGCTGCGGCTGCGCCTTGGCACGATCGCCACCGTCGACGACCTGCTGAAGCAGCGTTACGACGCGATCATCGTCGCCACCGGCGTGCGGGCACGCGCGCCGGCGATTCCCGGCATCGACCATCCGCGCGTGATCGCCTATCCCGAGCTGTTTTCGGGTCGCCGCGAGGCCGGCCGGCGCGTCGCGGTGATCGGCGCCGGCGGCATCGGCTTCGATGTCTCCACGTTCCTGACGGCGCCGCCCAGCGCGAGCTACGAGGAATCGTTGAGCCGGTTCGCGTCGGAATGGGGGATCGACCTGCAGAGCCGCGCGCCCGGCGGGCTGACCGCGCCGGTGCCGCCCGCGCGCGAGCGCGAGGTGTTCCTGCTGCAGCGCAAGCCGGGCCGTCCCGGCAGCACCCTCGGCGCCACCACCGGCTGGATCCACCGGCGTGCGCTGCAGCATCGCGGCGTGAGCCTGCAGGGTGGGGTGTCCTACGAGCGCATCGACGATGCCGGCCTGCATCTCTCCACCCCCGAGGGCCCGCGCGTGCTCGACGTTGATTCGATCGTCGTCTGCGCCGGGCAGGAATCAGAATCGGCGCTTGGCGAGCAGCTGCGCGTGCGCGGCTTCCCGGTCGAGGTGATCGGCGGCGCGCGGCTCGCGGCCGAGCTCGACGCCGAGCGCGCAATCCGCGAGGGCACCGAAGTGGCAGCACGGCTTTGAACGCCAGCGCGATGGATTCCGGTTTCGATGCGCGCCAGCTCGCCCTGCCGGGTCTCGAGAACCCCTCGGCCGCCTGGTCGGTGCGCCGCAGCGCGCGGGCGCGGCGGCTCAGCGCGCGCGTGTTCCACAGCGGTCGCGTCGAGATCGTGGCGCCGGTGCGCGCCTCCGACCGGCGCATTGCCGAATTCGTCGCGCGCCATCGTGAGTGGATCGATCGCAAGAGCCTGGAGGGGCGGCGGCGCGCCGGCAGCAGTGCGGCGGCCTTCCCGCCGGCTGCGCTGCACCTGGCGGCCTTCGACGAGCGCTGGCGCCTGCACGTCGCCGGTGGCGTCGGGCGCGCCCGCATCAGCGCGGGATCGCGGCCGGCCGCAGGCGAGACGGGCCTGCTGACCATCAGCGGCGACGTCGGCGACGGCGTGCGCCTGCGACAGCTGCTGCTCGGCTGGATCAGCTCGCGCGCCCGCAGCCAGTTCGAGCCCTGGCTGGCCGCGGTCGCCGCCCAGTGCGGCTTCGAGTACGGGCGGCTGCAGATGCGGCTGCAGCGCACGCGCTGGGGGTCGTGTTCGGTGCGCGGCACGATCAGCCTGAACGTCTGCCTGGCCTTCCAGCGGCCGGAGGTCGTGCGCTACCTGCTGGTCCACGAACTCTCGCACACCCGCCACATGAACCACTCGGCGCGTTTCTGGGACTGCGTCGCCCAGCATTGCCCGCAGTGGCGTACGCTGGATCGCGAACTCGTCGATGGCTGGCGGCAGGTGCCGCCCTGGGTGTTCACATGACCGAACCGGACAAGAGCCGCGCCCAGCGCGTCGATCTCAGCGACGAGAAGGTTCACTGGGATCTCGGCGCCTCGCAGTCCTACTCCGAATACCTGCAGCTCGACAAGCTGCTCGATGCGCAGAAGCCGAACTCCTTCGAGCACGACGAGATGCTGTTCATCATCGTCCACCAGGCCTCGGAGCTGTGGATGCGGCTGTTCCTGCACGAACTTGGCGCCGTGTTCGAGTTCGTGCGCCGCGACGAGCTCGACCCGTCGTTCAAGCGCCTCGAGCGCATTTCGCGCGTGCAGGAGCAGATGCTCGCCATCTGGGAAGTGCTCTCGACGATGACGCCGTTCGAGTATTCGGCATTCCGCAATACGCTCGGGCGCTCCTCGGGCTTCCAGTCGCCGCAATACCGGATGCTCGAGTTCCAGCTCGGCAACAAGAACGCCGACATGGTGGCCGTGCACAAGCGCGACCCGAAGGCCTACGAGGCGCTGCGCCGCGCGCTCGAGGGGCCGTCGCTCTACGACGAGGCGCTGCGGCTGCTGTCGCGGCGCGGCTACGGCGTGCCGGAGGACTACCTCTCGCGCGATTTCACCCAGCCGTACGTGCCGAGCAAGCAGGTGGCGGGCGCCTGGCTCGGCGTCTATCACAACGCCGACAAGGACTGGGATCTCTACGAACTCGCCGAGCGGCTGGTCGACCTCGACCACAAGTTCCAGCTCTGGCGCTTCAGCCACCTGAAGACGGTGGAGCGCGTGATCGGCTACAAGTCCGGCACCGGCGGCACCGCTGGCGTCTCTTATCTCGCCAAGGCGCTCGAGCTCAAGTTCTTTCCGGAGCTGTGGCAGATCCGGACTTCGATGTGAGCGCCGGCCAGCGCTTCCAGGCCCGCCAGCCGAGCAGCGCTGCCAGGATCGCCGTGTAGACCAGCGGCTCGCGCACGTCTGCCTTGACCTGCCAGTAGTAGTGCCAGACGCCGAGCGCGGTGGCCGGATAGATCAGCCAGTGCAGCTTCTGCCAGCGACGTCCGAGCCGCCGCATCGCTTTCTGCGTCGAGGTCGCCGCCAGCGCCAGCAGCATCAGCAGCGCCAGAAAGCCGATCGTGATGTACGGCCGCTTGGCGATGTCCTCGCCGAGCTGGCCGAAGTCGAACTGCAGCTCGAGCGTCACGTAGGCGGTGAGGTGCAGCGCCGCGTAGAAGAACGCGAACAGGCCGAGCAGGCGGCGCAGGCGCAGCAGCTGCGGCTGCCTGAGCAGCTGGCGCAGCGGCGTGACGGCCAGCGTCACCAGCAGCAGGTTCAGCGCCGTCTTGCCGCAGGTCAGCAGGATTTCCTTTGCCGGATCGGCGCCGAGCGATTCGCCCGCCACGCCGAACGCACGCCCGAACAGCAGCGCCAGCGGCAGCAGGGCGAGCACCCAGACGAGCGGCTTGAAGATCAGGCGATAGCGCTGGTCGAGCGTCATGCGGCCTAGAAGTAACGCCGCAGATCCATGCCCCGGTAGAGCTCTGCCACGTCGGCTGCATAGCCATTGAACGGCAGCGTATCGGTGCGCGACGCGAAGAAGCCGTCGCCGATGCGCCGCTCCTTCGCCTGGCTCCAGCGCGGATGCTCGACCGCCGGGTTCACGTTGGCGTAGAAGCCGTACTCGTACGGCGCCGAGAGATTCCAGGCGGTGCGCGGCTGGCGCTCGGTGAAGCGGATCTTCACGATCGACTTCACGTTCTTGAAGCCGTATTTCCACGGCACCATCAGCCGCAGCGGCGCGCCGTTCTGGTTCGGCAGCCACTGGCCATGGACGCCGACGACCATCATCGAGAGCGGGTGCATGGCCTCGTCCATTCGCAGCCCTTCGACGTACGGCCAGTCGAGCACCGCCGAACGCTGGCCGGGCATCTGCTTCGGGTCATACAGCGTGGTGAACTCGACGTACTTGGCCTTCGAGGTGGGCCGGAAGCGCTGCAGCAGGGCGCCGAGCGGGATGCCCATCCACGGCACCACCATCGACCAGGCCTCGACGCAGCGGAACCGATAGATGCGCTCCTCGAGCGCATGCGGCTTCAGGATGTCCTCGAGCGTGAAGCGCCCGGTCACTTCGGCGTCGCCAGCGACCTCGAGGCTCCAGGGCCGCGCGCGCAGGCTGCCGGAGTTCGTCTTCGGGTCGCTTTTGTCGGTGCCGAATTCGTAGAAGTTGTTGTAGCTGGTGACGTCCTCGAGCGAGGTCGGCGTGTCCTTGACCGACCAGCGCGCATTGCGCGTGAACTTCGGCGGCGCCAATCCTGCTCCGATGGCGGGAGCCGCAGCGGGCGCCTGCGCGGCGGCGCGCAGCATGCCGCTGCCGAGCGCCGAGGCGCCGAGCGCGGCGAGCACGCGACGGCGGTCGTGGAACAGCGTTTGCGGCGTGATCTCGGACGGCGCGATCGAAGGCGATGCGATCGAAGGCGGGCGGCGGCGTGTCATCGGTCCTCCATGCGCCGGCGGGGGCGGCGGTGACTAGTGGGGCGGCGGTGGCGGAATCGCGTCCCGGTCTTCCAGCAGACCGGGCGTCCGGGGCGATTATTGCAGGGCCAGGTAGCGGCTCAGGTGCAGGTCCCCGGGATTGTCCACCCAGCCCGTGACGCGTGCCGAGACGAGGTTCCGGGCGACCTCCTGGAGCAGCGGCACGACCGCGTGATCATGCATCAGCAGGCGTTCGGCCGCGAGCAGGCCGCGGGCGCGTGCGGTGGTGTCGGGCAGCTGCAGCGCCGCATCCAGCGCGGTCTCGAAGGCCGGGTTGGCGTAGCGGCCGGTGTTGTAGCTGGAATTGCGCCGGAAGCGTTCGAGATAGGCCTCGACGGTCGGGTTGTCCTGTGCCCCGGTGAGGGCGACGTCGAAATCGCCGCGTCGCAGGTCGGCGATCATCGACTTGATCTCGCTCTGCGCGACGCGCGTCGGCGCGCCGGCCGCGCTCCACATCGCGGCCACCGCGAGACACAGGTCGTCGCCGTTGCCGGCCGGCAGGCGCAGCTGGATCGGCGTGGCGCGGCGCGCACGGAACTGCGCGCCGGCGAGCAGGGCGCGCGCCTCGGCGAGGCGCGTGGCGGCGCTGCCGGCGCCGAGTGGGTTGTCGGGGGGCGCGAGATCGTCGGGCAGGCCGGCCGGAAGCGGGCGCAGCGAAACCAGCTCGCCGCCGGTCATGATCCGCTTCACCAGCACGTCGCGGTCGATCGCGAGCGACAGCGCGCGCCGCACGCGCGGGTCGTCGAACGGCGGACGCGACGTGTTGAAGCGCAGGTAGCGCACGCTGCGCAGCGGGCCCACGTGGACCTGCGTGCCGAGCTCGCGCCGCAGTGCGCCGCCCTGCTGCACCGGGAACCCGGGCCAGCCGTTGACGTCGAGCTCGCCGGCGCGGAAGCGGCTCACCATCGAGCGCAGGTCGTCCGAGGGCAGGTACTGCACTGCCTCGAGCGTGACGCTGGCGGCGGCATGGAACTGCGGGTTGCGCTTCAGCAGGATCGCGCCGCGCGGCCGACGCTCGGCGAGCGCGAACGCGCCGTTGCCGACGTGGATGCCGGCGCGCGTCCAGCCGGACCCGTGACGTTCGATCACGTGTCGGGGCAACGGAAAGCCTTCCTCGCCGGCGAACAGCGTCGGCAGCGACGGCATCGGGTACTCGAGGTTCACGACCAGCGTGCGCGCATCCGGAGTCGTGACGCCAAGCTGTTCTGCGGGCAGCCGCCCGGCATGGATCCCGCGCGCACCCTTGATCACGTACAGGCGCGTCGCGCGCGCCGCGGCGGTCGCCGGGAGCAGCGAACGCCGCCAGCCCCAGGCGAAGTCCTGAGCGGCCAGCGGCGCGCCATCCGACCAGCGCAACCCGGTTCGCAGCCTGAACACATAGCGCAGGCCGTCGGCCGAGACCTGCCAGGACTCCGCTGCGCCGGGCACGATGCGGCCGTCCGCCGCCGGCGTCGTCAGGCCCTCGAACAGGTCGCGCAGGACCACCTGCTCGCTGGCCACTCCCGATTCGCGCGGCGCCAGTGATTCCGGCTCGCCGAACGCGCCGCGCCGCAGCATCGCGGCCGCGGCTGGCCCAGGCAGCGAAGCGGCCACGCACGACATCGCGATCAGGGCCAGAACGAGCGCACGAAGGCGGTGTCGCATGCACGGAATATACTCCGCCACCATGCGCTACCAGATCCGCACCGATTTCGTCCGTCCCGATCCCGCGCTGGTGGAACGGGCCGCGCGCACGCATGTTGGCGTCACCGGCGTGCACGCCGGCCCGCGCCAGGTCATGGACGCCGGCATCAAGCCGCTCGATTCGCTCTGGCGGCTCTGCGGGCCGGCGTTCACGGTGCGGCCCGAGCACACCGACGACCTGTTGATGGGCGAGATCGCCGGCAAGTACGCGCGGCCTGGCGACGTGATCGTCGTCGACGCCGGCGGGCGTGCGGATCGAGCCTGCTGGGGCCTGGGCATGTCGACGGCCGCGAGGGAGGCGGGCTGTGCCGGCGTCGTGCTCGACGGCTATTGCATGAACGGCGCACTGCTGTTGCGCGAGCGCGTGCAGGTGCCGGTGTTTGCGCGTGGCCTGGTCGCAAGCGCGAACGGTGCCGAGCGCCCGGGCTGGCTCAACGTGCCGGTGATCTGCGGCGGCGTGATCGTGCGGCCCGGAGACATCGTGCTCGGCGACTGCGACGGGGTCGTGGTGCTGCCGGCAGAGCTGGCCGGCACGATCCTCGATCGCTCGCAGGGCTACCAGACGCAGGCCGCGGCGGACAATGCGGCCGCTGTGCCGTACTACGAGCGGCGCCGGACCGAAGCCAAGCTGCGAGCCATGCCAGACATTGAATGGCCTTAATTTACAAAGACGTGGATTGAATTATTCATGTGATTTATCGCCACAGGACGCATTCCATGCCGTGCGCCTCGGCCATCCGTCGCAGCCGGAGCGACGGGTTGATCATCACTGCCCGGGTCGCGAGCACCATGTGCGGAAGATCTGAGGCGGAGTTGCCGTAGGCGACGGTTGCGAGGCCAGGGTGCGCGCTCGCGGCGGCCTCGAAGCAGCGCACCTTTTCCTGGTCGCGGCGATTCGCGGTGCGCAGGCGGCCGTCGAGACGCTCCTGCCGCCACGCCACGCCACTGCAGATCGTCTGGTCGAATCCCAGCCGCCGCCCGATTTCCGGCACGTAGAGATCGACGCTGGCCGACATCAGGATCAGATGATCGCCCTGGCGGCGATGCGCCTCGATGGCCGCCACGGCCGCCGTGAACAGGCCACCGGCCAGCAGCGGCGGCAGGAAGCGCGCGTTCCAGGACTCGATCTCGGCAGCCGTCACGCCGCCCAGGCCGGCGCGGATCAACGAACCCTTGAGGCCGCCGCGGTCGCCGCGACCGACCGCGAACCCGGCCGCCGAGGACAGCACGGCGGGCAGGCGCCAGGCACGCCAGGGATGCCGCAGCAGGTAGCGCGCCACATAGGGCAGCAGGGTGTCGCGTCGTGCGACCGTGCCGTCGAGGTCGAAGAACACCAGCCGCCTCGCCGGGGCGTCGCGCGCGGCGGCGTCCTGCTGCATCTGCGGCGCGATGCCTCAGCGCTTGCGGCGCGGCGCCTTGGCGCGCGCGACGGACCGGGCCGACTTGCGCCCGGCAGCACCAGCCGCAGCCTTCCGGGGTGCCTTCTGCCGTGCCGCAGCCGGCCGTGCCGGTTTCCTGGCCGCGGGCGTGCCACGGCGCTTGCCGGCGCTGCGCTGGCTGCGCCGCGCCTTGGTCTTGGCTGGTGACTTGGTCGTGGCGGATGGCTTGGGCTTGGCCGGCCGCTTGGCCTTGGCTGGCGGCTGTGCCTTCGGCTTGCTCGCCGCCGGCTTCGGCGCGGCTGCCGCCGCCGCCGCGGGCGCCGCCGCCAACTGGCGCAGCACGTAGTGCAGGATGCCGCCGTGGCGGAAGTATTCGCGCTCCTTCGGGGTGTCGATGCGTACGCGCACCTCGAAGCGGATCGCGGCGCCGGAATCCGGCGTCGCGGTGACGGCGACCGTGCGTGCCTCGCCGTTCTTCAGGTCGCCGAAGTCGAACACCTCGCGACCGGTGAGACCGAGGCTCTGGGCATTCTGGCCCTCGAGGAACTGGCAGGGCAGCACGCCCATGCCGATCAGGTTGGAGCGATGGATGCGCTCGAAGCTCTCCGTGATCACCGCCTTCACGCCGAGCAGCATCGTGCCCTTGGCCGCCCAGTCGCGCGACGAGCCTGTGCCGTATTCCTTGCCGGCCAGCACCACCAGCGGCGTGCCCGCGGCCTGGTACTGCATCGAGGCCTCATAGATCGACATCGTCTGGCCGCTCGGGATGTGTTGCGTGACGCCGCCTTCCGTGCCCGGCGTTAGCAGGTTGCGCAGCCGGATGTTGGCGAAGGTGCCGCGCATCATCACTTCGTGATTGCCGCGACGCGCGCCGTAGGAGTTGAAGTCGACCTTCTGCACGCCCTTGGACTCGAGATACTGCGCCGCGGGGCTGCCGCGGGCGATGTCGCCGGCGGGCGAGATGTGGTCGGTGGTGACCGAATCGCCGAGCAGCGCCAGCGCCCGCGCGCCGCGAATGCCGGGGACGGCGCGCGGCGTCATCGTCATGGCTTCGAAATAGGGCGGGTTGCGCACGTAGGTGGAAGCCTCGTCCCACTGGTACAGCTTGCCGAGCGGCACCTTGATGCTGCGCCAGTTGGCGTCGCCCTCGAACACACTGTCATAGCTCGCCTTGAACATCTCGGAGGTGATCGAGGTGCGCACCGTCTCGGCGACTTCGGCCGGCGACGGCCAGATGTCCTTGAGGAACACCGGCTGGCCGTCGGCGCCGGTGCCGAGCGGCTCGGTGTTCAGGTCGATGTCGGTAGTGCCGGCGAGCGCGTAAGCGACCACCAGCGGCGGCGAGGCGAGGAAGTTCATCTTCACTTCCGGATGCACGCGGCCTTCGAAATTGCGGTTGCCCGAGAGCACTGAGGTACCGATGACTTCGCCGGCCTTCACGCCCGCCGAGATCTCGGCGCGCAGCGGGCCCGAGTTGCCGATGCAGGTCATGCAGCCATAGCCGGTGACGTCGAAGCCGATCGCGGCGAGATCGTCGAGCAGAGTGGCCTTGGTGAAGTAGTCGGTGACGACCCTCGAGCCTGGCGAGAGGCTGGTCTTGACCCAGGGCTTCGCCTTCAGGCCGCGGCGGCGTGCGTTGCGGGCGACGAGGCCCGCGCCGAGCATCACCGACGGGTTCGAGGTGTTGGTGCAGCTGGTGATCGCCGCGATCAGCACCGCGCCGTCCTTAAGTTCGTAGCTGATGGTCGCCTCGGGCGAGGCGGCGGCGGCGACGACGGCCTGGCCGGTGGCGGACGGATTCTTGCGGCTGCGCTCCTCGGCCATCGGCACGAGCGCCTTGCGGTAGGCCTGCTTCAGCAGCCGCAGCGGTACGCGATCCTGCGGACGCTTCGGACCGGCAAGCGAGGGCTCGACGATGCCGAGGTCGAGCTCGAGCACGTCGGTGTAGTTGGCCGCGGCCGCGCCCTCGTGGCGCCACATGCCCTGCGCCTTGGCGTAGGCCTCGACCAGCGCCACCTGCTCGGCCGGACGGCCGGAGAGCTCGAGGTAGCGCAGCGTCTCGCCGTCGATCGGGAAGATGCCGCAGGTGCTGCCGTACTCGGGCGCCATGTTGGCGATCGTCGCGCGGTCGGCGAGCGGCAGGCTGGCGAGGCCGTCGCCGAAATATTCGACGAATTTCTCGACCACGCCCTTCTTGCGCAGCATCTCTGTCAGCGTCAGCACGAGGTCGGTGGCGGTGCAGCCGGGCTGCAGCGCGCCGGTCAGGCGAACCCCGATCACCTGCGGGATCAGCATCGTGACGGGCTGGCCGAGCATCGCGGCCTCGGCCTCGATGCCGCCGACGCCCCAGCCGAGCACGCCGAGGCCGTTGATCATCGTGGTGTGCGAGTCGGTACCGACCAGTGTGTCCGGGTAGGCCTGGGGGTTGCCGCTGCCGTTCTTCTGGAACACGACGCGGCCGAGATATTCGAGGTTGACCTGGTGGACGATGCCGGTGTTCGGCGGCACGACCTTGAAGTTCTCGAACGCCGTCTGGCCCCAGCGCAGGAAGGAATAGCGCTCGCCGTTGCGCTCGAACTCGATCTTCGTATTGCGGGCCAGCGAATCGGCGGTGCCGTAGAAATCGACCTGCACCGAGTGGTCGATGACGAGCTCGGCGGGCGCGAGCGGATTGACGCGCTTCGGGTCGCCGCCGAGCTTCTGGATCGCCTCGCGCATCGCGGCGAGGTCGACGATGCAGGGAACGCCGGTGAAGTCCTGCATGATCACGCGCGCGGGCGTGAACGAGATCTCGTAGTCCGGGGTGGCCTTCGGGTTCCAGTTCAGCAGCGCTTCGACGTCCTTGCGCGTGACGTTCACGCCGTCCTCGAAGCGCAGCAGGTTCTCGAGCAGGATCTTCAGCGAATACGGCAGCTTTGCCACCTTGTCGGCGGGCAGCGCGCCGAGGCTCCAGATGTCGTATTTCCGCGTCCCGACCGTGAGCGGGGTGCGCGCGCTAAAGGTGTCTGTCATGAGGCCTCCCGGGATAAGGAATTGCCAGCGCGAATGCCGGCATGCATCAAGCGATGATATCGCAGGGGCCCGCGCTCAGGCTGTTTCATGCGCGGAAAGCGTGCACTCGCTCGCCGCCTCGGTGGCGTCGATCACGGCGCCGCCGAGGCAGCGGTCGCCGTCGTAGAGCACGCAGGACTGCCCCGGCGTAACCGCCCGCTGGTGGTGCTCGAACCGTGCCTGCAGGCGGCCGTCCGCGAGCACCACGACGCTGGCGTGCTGGTCGGCCTGCCGGTAGCGCAGCTTCACCTGGCAGCGGATCTCACCGCTCGGCGGCTCGACCAGCCAGTGCGCCGGTGCCGTGAGCAGGCCCGAGGACTGCAGCAGCGGGTGATCATGTCCCTGCACCACCACCAGCGCATTGCGCCGCGCGTCCTTCGCCGCCACGTACCACGGCTGCTCCTCGTGGCCGGCGCGGCCGCCGATCTCGAGCCCGCCACGCTGGCCCAGGGTGTAGAACGCGACACCGCGGTGCTCGCCGAGTCGCTCGCCTTCCGGCGTCTCGATCGGACCCGGTTCCGGCCGCAGCCAGCCAGCGAGGAAATCGCGGAACGGCCGCTCGCCGATGAAGCAGATGCCGGTGCTGTCCGGCTTGTCGTGCACCGGCAGGCCAGCGGCGCGCGCGAGCGCGCGCACTTCGGCCTTGCGCAGCTCGCCGAGCGGGAAGCGGCTGGTCACGAGCGCCGTGCGCTCGATCGAATGCAGGAAGTAGGACTGGTCCTTCGCCAAGTCGCGCGCCTTGTGCAACTCGACGCCGGTCGGCGTCTCGAGGCGGCGCGCGTAGTGCCCGGTCGCGAAGCTGCCGGCGCCGAGCCGCCGCGCGTACTCGAGACAGATGCCGAACTTGATCTCGCGGTTGCAGGCGACGTCGGGGTTCGGCGTGCGCCCGGCGCGCTGTTCGGCGAGGAACGCGGCGAACACGCGCTCGCGATACTCGGCCGCGAAGCTGACGCGATGCAGCGGTATGCCGAGGACCTCGCTGCTGCGGCGTGCATCCTGGAAATCGGCGGCCGTGGTGCAGTAGGCGTCGTCCTCGTCCCAGTTGCTCATGAACAGGCCGTGCACGTCCCAGCCTTCGCGCTTCAGGCACAGTGCCGCCACGGCCGAATCGACGCCGCCTGAAAGGCCGACGACGATCCGGTCGCGTGCTGGGGCGAGGGGCGTGGTCATTGGAGTGCCAGTCTACCGCGGCGTCGGCCGCGACTGGCGCCACCGGCGCGAGCGCCGGTGGCGGGCAATCAGGCCACGACGATCGCGGTCGTGGTGAGCGCCGAGTCCAGGTCGAGGGCGGCAACCGGCGCGAGCGGCTGATGCCGGCCGCGGAGGAAATCGTCGATGCAGCGCAGCACCAGCGGGCTGCGAAGCCGCGCCGCATCGGCCTCCAGTTCGGCGCGCGACAGCCAGTGGGTGGCGATGATCGGGTGATCGAGCGGGCGCGACGGATCGTGGCCGGCGACTGCGCCGATGAACGCGAAGCGCAGCGTGGGCCGCGAGGACCTGGGTGGCTGCCAGAGATAAGCGCCGAGCAACGCGGCGGGCGTCAGCGTCCAGGCCGTCTCCTCGAGGGTCTCGCGGATCACGGCCTGCAACAGCGTCTCGCCGCGCTCCACGTGCCCGGCGGGCTGGTTGAGCACGTTGCGGCCGCCGATGCGTTCCTCGACCACGAGAAACCGAGAGTCGCGCACGACGATTGCGGCGACGGTGATGTCGGGCGGCTGGCTCACGGGCACGGAGTGTGCCAGAGCGTCAGCGCAGTACGCTGCGGAGCGTGGGCTCGGGTTGGTTTGCGATCCAGACGGCATCGAATTCGGCCAGGTGGACCCGCGCGATCGGCGGGTTGTTGAAGTCTGCGACGCCTTCCCAGGCCTGCGGGTGAGTGCGCAGGGCGACGGCCCGGTCGTCGGCGACGATGTAGGAGCTGGCGCGCTGCGGCAGCTTTTCGTGGAGGATGCGGATGTCGATGTAGCTGGTGAGCCGGCGGCCCATCGCGATGAAGCGGTTGCCGTCACGCAACAGTCGCGCGCCGTCGCCGAGCACGACCCGCACCTTGGCGAAGTTCTTGCCGAGCACGAAGCGCTTGACGATGTCGAGGAACTCGGTCTGGTCGTAGATCTGCGGTTCGAGATCCGGTGTGTAGATCGACATCAGCCGCTGCGCGCTCGCGGCGACGCGATTGAAGGCGCTGCGCATCTCCTCGAGCGAGTCGATCACGGTCATCGGCTGCGATGGCAGGGCCGTCGGCGTTTGCGCGGCCTCGGCAGGGGCGGGTTCCGCCGCCTGCGTCAGGATACCGAGTGCGAATTCCCCTGTGCTTTCCAATGCCCGCCAACCAGCGACGCACGGTGCAGTCCGTGCAGACGGGGAGATGTTCTGCGCAGCGCCTTGCCGCCCGAAGTCGAGCCGGTCACGTTTCGGTGCAAGTTATGACACAGGTTGGTGAAACCGAGCACTGGTTCTCAGGTCACGCGTGGGTGAGCGTCAGGCCTGCTCGGCCAGGACTGCCGCCAACCCGACATAATCCGCCGGCCGCAGCGCCGCGAGCCGCATGCGCTCGGCGTCAGGCAGCGGCAAGGTCGCCACGAAGGCCCGGTAGCGGTCGCCGTCGATCGCGTGTCCACGGGTGTAGTCCTTCAGCTTTTCGTAGCCGTTCGGGATGCCAGCGGCCCGCAGCACGGTCTGCACCGCCTCGCCCAGCACTTCCCAGGCGCCGTCGAGATCGGCGGCGAGGCGCGCTGCATCGGGCTCGATCTTGCCGAGTCCACGCTGGATCGAGGACCACGCAACCAGCGAGTGTCCGAGGGCGACGCCGAGGTTGCGCAGCACGGTGGAGTCGGTGAGATCGCGCTGCCAGCGCGACACTGGCAGCTTGTCGGCGAAATGGCGCAGCAGCGCGATCGCGACGCCGAGGTTGCCTTCGCCGTTCTCGAAATCGATCGGGTTGATCTTGTGCGGCATCGTCGAGGAGCCGACTTCGCCGGCCACCGCGCGCTGGCGCAGGTAGCCGAGGCTGACGTAGCCCCAGATGTCGCGTGCGAGGTCGATCAGCACCACGTCGATCGCGGCGAGCGCGTCGCAGTACTCGCCGATCCAGTCGTGCGGCTCGATCTGCGTGGTGTGCGGATTCCAGTCGAGGCCGAGGGATTCGACGAAACGGCGGCTCTGCGCGAGCCAGTCCACGTCGGGCACCGCCGCGCGATGCGCGTTGAAGTTGCCGACCGCGCCGTTCCACTTGCCGAGGATTGCGACCTTCTCCCAGCGCAGGCGCGCGCGCTCGAGGCGGGCGACGACATTCGCGAACTCCTTGCCGAGGGTGGTCGGGCTCGCGGTCTGGCCGTGCGTGCGCGCCAGCATCGGCAGCGCGGCGTGGCGGCGCGCAAGCTCGCGCAGCGTCGCGATCAGCGGCACCAGCGCGCCGAGCATCGCGGTCCGACCCGCCTGCAGCATCCTTGCGTAGGAGAGATTGTTGACGTCCTCCGAAGTGCAACCGAAGTGCACCAGCTCGAGCGTCGCCGGATCCGCGCCGGCTTGCTGCAGGCGATCACGCACCCAGTATTCGACCGCCTTGACGTCATGGTTGATGCGCGCCTCGATCGCCTTCACCGCGGCCGGCGCGTCGTCCGGGGGCGACGCGGCGAGCGCGCGTGCGAGCGCTTCCACCTGCGGCGCGAGCCGCGGGCCGGAAGGCAGGGCGGGTGCGTCGGGACCAGCGAGTTGCAGCAGCCAGTGCGCCTCGATGCGGATGCGCTCGCGCACCAGCGCCGCCTCGGAGAGATGGGGGCGGAGGCGTTCGGTGGCGCGGGCATAGCGACCGTCGATCGGAGACAGCGCGTCGAGCGGGTCGAGTGGCATGGGCGTGAGTGTGCTGCAGCGGATGCTAGAATTCGCATCATAACCCAACGCCCCGAACGGGCTTCCGGAGCCGACATGTCCGCGACCGAATTCCGCGTCGAACGTGACAGCATGGGCGAGCTGGACGTGCCCGCCGATGCGCTCTGGGGTGCCCAGACGCAGCGCGCCGTGCAGAACTTCCCGATCAGCGGCCGAGCGATGCCGCGTTCGTTCCTCCGCGCGCTGGCGCTGGTCAAGAGCGCGGCGGCGGCGGCCAATGCCGCGCTTGGTCTGCTGGAGGCCGACATCGCCGCGGCCATTGTCCAAGCGGCCGCAGAAGTGGCCGATGGCCGCCACGATGCGCATTTCCCGGTCGACGTATTCCAGACCGGTTCGGGCACCAGCAGCAACATGAACGCCAACGAGGTGATCGCGCACCTCGCCGCGCGTCGCCTCGGCCGGGCGGTGCATCCGAACGATCACGTCAACATGGGCCAGAGCAGCAACGACGTGATCCCGACGGCGATCCACGTTGCCGCGGCGCTGACCGTACGTTTCGACCTCGCGCCGGCGCTCGAGCATCTCGCGGCGACGATCGGGCGTCGCGAAGCCGCTCTTGCCGGGGTGGTGAAGACCGGCCGCACGCACCTGATGGACGCGATGCCGGTCACGTTCGCGCAGGAGCTCTCGGGCTGGCGTGTGCAGGTCGAGAACGGCCGCGCGCGGGTCCTGGCCGGGGAGCCGCGGCTGCTCGCGCTGGCGCAGGGCGGCACTGCCGTCGGCACCGGCATCAATGCCGATCCGCGTTTCGCGGCGCGCTTCTGCGCCGAGCTCGCAGCGCTGTCTGGATTGCCGTTCGTGCCGAGCCGCAACTTCTTCGAGTCGCTGTCGTCGCAGGATACGGCGGTCGAGCTTTCCGGCCAGCTGAAGGTGGTCGCCGTCAGCCTGATGAAGATCGCGAACGACCTGCGCTGGATGAATTCCGGCCCGCTCGCGGGGCTCGGCGAGATCTCCCTGCCGGCGCTGCAGCCCGGTTCCTCGATCATGCCGGGCAAGGTGAATCCCGTCATTCCCGAAGCCGTGGCGATGGTCGCGGCGCAGGTCATCGGCAGCGACGCCACGATCACGGTGGCGGGCCAATCGGGCAGTTTCCAGCTCAACGTGATGCTGCCGGTGATCGCGTGGAACCTGCTCGAGAGCATCCGCCTGCTCGCGAACGTCTCCCGGGCGCTCGCCGACGGCGCGATCGCCGGCTTCACCGTGAACGACGCGCGGCTCTCCGAGGCGCTCGAGCGCAACCCGATCCTCGTCACCGCGCTCAATCCGGTGATCGGCTATGAAAAGGGCGCGGCGATCGCCAAGCAGGCCTATGCCGAGGGCCGGCCGATCCTGGAGATGGCGCAGCAGATGACTGACCTGCCGCCCGCGGAGCTCGCGGCACTGCTCGATCCCCGGGCGCTGACGAACGGTGGAATCTTGGGCGGCGGGGCCGGTGGGAGCGGCGGCGGCGGAGGCGGCGGATGACGGGAGCTGCCTCCAGGTTCGATCCGCTGCTGCTCGACGACCTCGCGCTGCGCGAGCACATCCGCGCGCGGCTCGCCACGGTGCCCCGTGATGCGGCGATCGAGGACTGGCGTATCGGCGGCGCCTCGTCCGAGCGGCGTGCCGCGCTGCGCCGCTTCTTCCCGCCCGATCCGGTGCACGCGGCGGTGCTCGTGCCGCTGGTGGAGCGCCCCGCCGGCCTCACCGTGCTGCTGACGCAGCGCGCCGGTCACCTGAAGAATCACGCCGGCCAGATCAGCTTTCCGGGTGGCCGCGTCGAGCCCGGCGATCGCGACGTCGAGCATGCGGCGCTGCGCGAATCCGAGGAGGAGATCGGTCTCGATCGTCGCTTCGTCTCGATCATCGGGCTGCTACCCGATCACCTGATCGTCAGCGGCTTCCGGATCACGCCCGTGGTCGGTTTCGTGGCGCCTGGTTTCGAGCTCGCGCTCGATCCGACCGAGGTCGACGAGGCATTCGAAGTGCCGCTGGCCTCGATCTTCGATCCGCGCAACCACGTGAAGCGCATCCGGCGCTTCGAAGACCTGGAAATCGAACTGACCGACCTGCCCTGTGAAGGGCGCAACATCTGGGGCGCCACGGCCGGCATGCTGCTCACCTTCTACCGTCTGCTGCGTGGCGAGGACGCCTGATGTCGAGTCATGACGAGCCGCCGTCCGGCGATGCCGCGCTGCCGTCGGCCGCTGCGCCCGATCCGGCCCTCGCGCTGAGCGACCTGCTCGAGGTCATGCGTCGGCTGCGTGATCCGCTGGCGGGCTGCCCCTGGGATCTCGCGCAGGACTTCGCTTCCATCGCCGCGCATACGCTCGAGGAGGCCTACGAAGTCGCCGATGCGATTGCCCGCGGCGAGCCGCAGGCCATCCGCGACGAACTCGGCGACCTGCTGTTCCAGGTGGTGTTCCATTCGCGCCTCGGCGAGGAGCGCGGCTGGTTCGATTTCTCGGCTGTTGCCGCCGGCATCGCGGCCAAGCTGCGGCGCCGGCACCCGCACGTGTTCGGCGCCACGGGACCCACGGATGTCGCCGCACAGGGCGCGAGCTGGGAGCGCATCAAGGCCGACGAGCGCGGCGCCAGCGGCGACGTCTCGGTGCTTGGCGGCATCGCCCTCGCGCTGCCGGCCTTGTCGCGTGCGGCGAAGCTCGGCAAGCGCGCCGGCCGGGTCGGTTTCGACTGGGTCGATGCGCGCGGCGTGCGCGACAAGGTCGCCGAGGAACTCGCCGAACTCGATGCAGTCGTTGCCGCAGGCGAGCGCGAGCCGGAGGAGGGCGCTGGTGCCGATGCCAATGCGCAGACGGGCGACGTTGCCGTTGGCGCAGGGCGCCGCCAGCAGCGCCGCCACGAGGAACTGGGCGACCTGCTGTTCACCGTCGCGAACTGGGGGAGGCATCTCGGCGTCGATCCGGAAGATGCACTGCGTGCTGCGAACCAGAAATTCGAGCGTCGTTTCGCGGCGCTCGAAACCCGGGCGCGCGCTGCGGGCCAGGCGCTCGAGTCGTTGACCGCCGCGCAGTGGGAGCGGTTGTGGCTCGAGGTTAAGCGCGGCGAATGAGGCGCGAGCGGCGCATCGCAACTGCATGATCCTGAAAGGAACGGGCCGCCCCTGCGGCGGTTCAGTCCGCATTCATTGGAGGCTCCGTAACCTCGATCCGGGCTCACAGAAGGACGTCCGTCGACGCTCCGGGCCAGAGGCGAGGCAGTCATGATCAGGATCAGTGGCTTCAAGGTCGTGGCGGTTGCGGTCGGCGCTGCGCTGGTGGCGCAGTCGGCGCTGGCGGACCAGGGCAGGCATCGCGGCTGGGAGCGTCAGGACAGGCGCCACTCCGACACCGACTATGCCCGGGTCATCGACGTGCAGCCGATCACGCGCCGCATCCGCGTGTCCGAGCCGCGGCGCGAGTGCTACGAGGAGACGCGCTACGCAGAGCCGCGCTATGAGGTCCCGCGCTACGAGGGCTCGCGCACCGCGGGGCCGCGCCCGGCCGCCGGCTCCATGATCCTCGGCGGGCTGCTTGGCGCCGCGGTCGGCAACCAGATCGGTCGCGGCGACGGTCGCCGCGCTGCCACGGTGGCCGGTGTACTGATCGGCTCCGCGCTCGGCCACGATGCCGCCGCGCGCCGCGGCTACCGCGACGATCGCTACTACCGCGCGCGCATCGACGAGCCGCCGCGGGCCTACACGGTCGAGCGCTGCGACGTGCGCTACCAGGACAGTTGGGATGAGCGCGTCGAGGGCTACCGCGTCGCCTACGAGTACAACGGTCGCCGCTACGAGACGCGGATGCCGTATGACCCCGGCGAGCGCGTGCGGGTTCGCGTCGACGTGTTTCCTGACGAGTGAGAACTGCCGGAGCCCGGCCGCTGCGACTACAATCGCGGCGCGCCGGGCAACGGGGAGAGGCATGAGCGTCCAGACATCCACCGCATCGGGTCGCGTCGCACGCCGCGCCGCCCACCTGCGTGGCCTGCTGGCGCTGCTGGCTCTGGCCGCGCTCGCGCCGGCGCCGGCGCGGGCGGCACGTGCCGAATCGCGGGGCAGCGCCATCGGCACCGCCCTCGCTGCCCCCGGCCTCGGCTACCTCAGCTTCGCCGACCGTGCCCTGACGATGGATGAAGCGGTCGATCTCGCGCAGCGCCGCTACAGTGCCCGCGTCGTGCGCGCCGAGGCCTCCGACCGCGGCGGGCGTCGCGTCTACCTGCTGCGCCTGCTCTCGAGCGACGGCCGCGTCTTCAACGTCACCGTCGATGCGGCGACCGGGAGGATCTCGTGAGGCTGCTGGTGGTCGAGGACGAAGCCGCGCTGCGCGAGCAGCTGCACGAGCGACTGGTGGCCGCCGGCTTCAATGTAGACGTCGCCGCCGACGGCGAGGAAGGCCTGTACCAGGGGCGCGAGTATCCGATCGACCTCGCGGTGATCGACCTCGGCCTGCCGAAGCTGCCTGGCCTCGAGCTGATCCGCCAGCTGCGCGCCGCCGGTCGCGCCTTCCCGATCCTGGTACTGACGGCGCGCGCGCGCTGGCAGGACAAGGTCGAGGGCCTGCAGGCCGGCGCCGACGACTACGTAGGCAAGCCGTTCGAGTTCGAGGAGGTGCTCGCCCGGATCAACGCGCTGCTGCGCCGCTCCGGCGGCTGGGCATCGGCGCAGTTGCGCTGCGGCCCGGTGCTGCTCGACACGCGCGAGCAGCAGGTGATGGTGAACGGCGCGCCGATCGAGCTCACGACGTTCGAGTACCGCATCCTCGAGCACATGATGCTGCGCGCCGGGGACGTGATCTCGAAGACCGAATTGACCGAACGCCTTTACGAACAGGACTTCGAGCGCGACAGCAACACCATCGAGGTGTTCGTCGGCCGCCTGCGCCGCAAGCTCGACCCGGAAGACACCCTGCACCCGATCGAGACTTTGCGCGGCCGCGGCTATCGCTTCGCGCTTGCGCGCGAACCCGGCTGACGGCTGCGGCGCGTCCGCGTGTATTCCCTCTCCCGACGGCTGCTCACCTGGGTCTCGGTCGCGCTCGCGGTCTTCCTCGGCCTTTCCGGGCTCGCGCTCGACGCCACCTTTCGCGACCTGGCGGAGCGCTCGCTGCGCGAACTGCTCGATGCGCAGATGGTGGCATTGATCGCCGCCGCCGAGACCGACGAAACCGGGCGCATCCGGGCCGCGTCGACCCAGGCCGAGTCGCGCCTGCAGACTCCGGGCTCCGGCCTTTATGCACAGATCCGCGCGCGCGGCGCTCCGGCGCTGTGGCGTTCGCCGTCCGCCGCCGGCACCTTCATCGACTTCGGCGCCGACGCCGCGCCCGGCAGCGCCACGGTCTCTTTCATCGCGCTGCCCGACGGGCAGCGGCTGGCGCTGGCGCGCCGTGGCATCCAGTGGGAACTGGGCAGCGCGGCGCCGCAGCAACTGACCTTCGCCGTCGCCGCCAGCATGGCGCCCTACGAACAGCAGTTGCGCCGCTTCCGCACGCAGCTCGGCAGCGGGCTCATCGTGCTCTCGATCCTGCTGCTGGTCACGCTGGGGGTGTTGCTGCAGCGGGTGATGAGCCCGCTGCGCCGGCTCGAGGGCGAGATCGCCGCGGTCGAGTCGGGCGAGCGTGAATCGCTCGGCGGCGAGTATCCACGCGAGCTCGCCGGCGTCACCGGCAACCTGAACGCACTGCTCGCCGGCGAGCGCAACCGGGTCGCGCGCTATCGCAACACGCTCGGCAACCTCGCGCACAGCCTGAAAACCCCGCTCGCGGTGCTGCGCGGGGCGATCTCGCAGGAGACTTCACCGCAGCGCGCCGGGGAGGTGATCGCGCGCGAGGTCGACCGGATGAACGGCATCATCGAGCACCAGCTGCAGCGCGCCGCCGCGGGCGGCGGCCAGTTGCTCGGGCAGCCGCCGGTCGACATCGAGCCGATCGCGCAGGAACTGCGGCGCGTGCTCTCGAAGGTGCATGGCAATAAGGACCTTGCGTTCGAGATGCAGCTGCAGCCGGGGCTGCAGTTCATCGGCGATCGCGCCGACCTGACCGAGGCGCTGGGGAACCTGCTCGACAACGCCTGCAAGTGGTGCCGCGGTCGCGTGCGCCTCGAGGCCGCTGCGATCGAGGCCGGCGCGACGCCCGGCGCGCGCGTGCCGATCGTGCTGGCGGTAGAGGACGACGGTCCGGGGCTGCCGGAATCGCTGCGCGAGCAGGGCCCGGCGCGCGGGCGGCGCGCCGACGAGTCGACGCCCGGTCACGGCATCGGCCTGGCGATGGTGCAGGAGATGGCCGAGGGTCATGGCGGTCAGCTGCGCCTTGGCGAATCCCGGCTCGGCGGGGCGAGGGTCGAATTGCAGCTCTTCGGCCGGCTCGCGCCGCCGGCCTAGCGCGCGGGATGCCCGGCCGTCGCGTGCAAGCGACTGGTCAAGCCTGGAAAACCTGCGGTTTTTTGCCGCAGTGGCGGGTCTGGGGTACGATCCTTGGATCATGAAGTCCCCCGCACATCAGTCCTGGAATCCTGCCAGCTGGCAGACCAAGCCCGCCCAGCAGCAACCCACCTATCGCGACCGCGCCGCACTCGAGAGTGTGGTTGCGCAGCTCTCGCGGCTGCCGCCGATCGTCGTCTCCTGGGAGGTCGATCGCCTGCGGCAGGAGTACGCGGCGGCGCAGCGCGGCGAGCGCTTCCTGCTGCAGGGCGGAGACTGCGCCGAGAGCTTCGATGACTGCGAGTCCGACAAGATCGCCAAGCGGCTGAAGATCCTGTTGCAGATGAGCCTGGTGCTCACGCACGCGATGAAGAAGCCGGTGATCCGCGTCGGCCGCATGGCGGGACAGTATGCGAAGCCGCGCTCGGCCGACACCGAGACCCGCGACGGCGTGACGCTGCCGTCCTACCGCGGCGATATCGTCAACCGCGCGGCGTTCACGCCCGAGGATCGCGAGCCGGACCCGACGCTGCTGATGCGCGGCTACGAGCGCGCGGCCCTGACGATCAATTTCGTGCGCGCGCTGATCGACGGCGGGTTCGCCGACCTGCACCACCCGGAATACTGGGACCTCGGCTTCGTCGGCCATTCGCCGTTCAAGGCCGAGTACGAAAAGATCGTCGCGGCGGTCGCCGACGGCCTGGAGTTCTTCGAGACCGTCAGCAGCCGCGAAGTCCATCAGGCGCTGCGCACCGATTTCTACACCAGCCACGAGGCGCTGGTGATGCACTACGAGCAGGCCCAGACGCGTTTCATCCCGCGCCAGGACCGCTGGTACAACCTCTCGACCCACATGCCGTGGATCGGCATGCGCACCGCGCAGATCGACGGCGCTCATGTCGAGTACTGCCGCGGAATCGCGAATCCGGTCGGCGTCAAGATCGGCGCGGCGATGAACGCCGAATGGCTGCAGCAGCTGGTCACGACGCTGAACCCGCAGAACATCCCGGGCAAGCTGGTGCTGATCCACCGCTTCGGCGCCAAGGACGTCGAAGCGCAGCTGCCGAAGGCGATCCAGGCGGTCAAGGCCACCGGCCACTCGGTGCTGTGGATCTGCGACCCGATGCACGGCAACACCGAGAACAGCCAGAGCGGCCTGAAGACCCGGCGCTTCGAGAACATCCTGCGCGAGCTCGACATCTCGTTCCGCGTCCATGAGGAGATGGGTTCCTATCTCGGCGGCGTGCACGTCGAGCTGACCGGCGAAGACGTCACCGAGTGCACCGGCGGTGCGCGCGGCCTGACCGACATCGACCTGCAGCGGGCCTACAAGTCGAGCGTCGACCCGCGGCTCAACTACGAGCAGTCGCTGGAGCTCGCGATGATGATCGCCGAACGCGCGCGGGCGCCGCGGCGGCGCGCGGCGGTGTTGCCGCCGAGCTGAAGCTTCAGCCGGCGGCGCGCTGCGGTGCGCACGGCTGCTGCCGCGGGCAGGCCGTGCTGCGCGGGCAGATGATGCTCGCCGGCGAAGCGAGCGCGTCGGCCACCCAGCCGATGTTCAGCACGTGCGCGACCGTGCGGATCTTCTCCGCGGCGGGCGCCGGCACCAGCGCACGGCCGCCGCCGCGGCGACAGGCGGCATCCACCTCGGCGATCAGCGCCTTCGCGTCGAAGGCCTGCGCCTCGAGCGCCGGCGCCAGGTCGATGCCGACCGACAGCACGTGCATCGTGTCTGCGGCGTCGCGCGTCAGCAGCGAGTGGCAGCAGTAAAGTCGCGGCGCCTGTCCGTCGTGCATGACCGAGATCTGTGAGGTCGGCGGCGACGTGGTTGCGGCGTCAGCGGTCGGCTCTTGCAGCAGCCGGAACACGGCCCAGCGCGGGCACGGGTCGGCCACCCGGCTCATGTTGCCCCAGGGCAGCGGGATACCGTTGCCGCGATACACCGCGCGCAGGTACCCCGGCGCGTAGCCGTCGAAAAAATGCCAGTGCCGGTACGGCGAGACCGAGGTCATGCGCCGCATCATCACGGCTTGCGTGATGCCGAGCTTGGCGCAGGCGCGCATGTCGTGCGATTCACGCGCGAGGAACTGCCGGAACGGCTGCTTCGGGCACAGCAGTGCGCCGGCGAAGGCGCTGCACTCGAAGTCCCGCCACGCGAGCAGCACGTCCTGGGCGCCCATGCCGGGGATCGCCTCGCGCGGCAGGTCGTCGGCGCCGACGCCCGCCGCACTGTGCGGCGGTATCACGCCATCGCCGTTGTGCAGGATCTTGTGGCCGGCAAAGAAGGCGAGGGTGTAGCGCAGCCGCTCGGGCTGCGCGCGCAGCTTGCGGTTGATCAGGATCGTGCCCGGTGCCTCGAACCGCGCCCGCAGCAGCCGGCGCGGCGACTGCGGACGATCGTCGTCGAACCAGCGGATCGTCAGGCCGGCATGCCGCACGATTTCGAGCACGTCGTCGAGCGACAGCGGCATGCGCCGACCGCCCGCGGCCTCGGCGGCGCGTTCGATGTCGGGGAAGTCGTTCTGGTGGTTCTCCTGCCAGACGCGCACCAGCAGCCGCGCGAACTGCCGGCCGCTGGTGCCGGTCTGGGCGAGCAGTTCAGGCAGCGCGCTCTGCAGCAAGTCCTTCGAGAACAGGAAGGCGGGTTCGAGCGGCATCGCGGCGGCTGGCGAGCGCGTGCCGGCGCTGCCGTTGCGCGCCGTTTCGGTGCTCGCGGGCTCGATGTCCGTGTTCTGGTCCAGGAACCAGCGCGGATCGCGCCCGAACACCCCGGCGATCAGGTCAAGCATCGCAGGCGAGGGAATCCGCTTCCCGGTCTCGACCATGCTCAGGTACGACACCGAAGGGGCGCTGCCAGGGTCCAGCTGCACGCAGCGCGCTGACAGCTCCTCGAGCGTCAGGTTATTGCGCTTGCGCAGGGCCCGTAGCTTGGAGCCGAGAAAATGTCCGCGTCGCAGCAGACTGGTCATCTGTGAATTTCACAATGTGAACTTTCTATTGTGTAAATCACAATGGAATCTAGCCTAGACTTCTTTCCACCCGGCCGCAACCTGGCCGCCTGGAGGGGAAACCCATGGCCACGATCGAGATATCAGCCGAATCGCCGCACGATCCGCAGTTCGATTCGGTGCTGACGGAGCCGGCGCTGGCGTTCGTCGCCGAACTCGCCGAGCGCTTCGGGCCGCGCGTGCAGCAGCTGCTCGCCGCGCGTGCGCAGCGCCAGGCGAAGATCGATGCCGGCGAGCTGCCGGACTTCCTGCCCGAGACGCGCGCGGTGCGCGAGGGCAGCTGGCAGGTGGCACCGATCCCCGTCGACCTGCAGGACCGGCGCGTCGAGATCACCGGTCCGACCGACCGCAAGATGATCATCAACGCGCTGAACTCCGGCGCGAAGGTCTTCATGGCGGATTGTGAGGACTCGCTGTCGCCCGGCTGGGACAACGTCGTGCGCGGGCAGGCGAACCTGCGCGACGCGATCGCGCGTCAGATCGATTTCACCAGTGCCGAGGGCAAGGCGTATCGCCTGTCCGAGCGGCCTGCGGTGCTGTTCGTCCGGCCGCGCGGCTGGCATCTCTACGAGAAGCACCTGACGCTGGACGGCCAGCCGCTGCCCGGCGCGTTCGTCGACTTTGGCCTGTACCTGTTCCACAACCACGCCGCGCTGCAAGCGCGCGACACCGGCCCCTATTTCTACCTGCCGAAGCTCGAGGGGCATCGCGAGGCGCGGCTCTGGGCCGAGGTGTTCGATTTCGCCGAACGCCGACTCGGGATCGCGCACGGCACGATCAAGTGCACGGTGCTGATCGAGACGATCCTCGCCGCGTTCGAGATGGACGAGATCCTCCATGAACTGCGCGACTACATCGTCGCGCTGAACTGCGGCCGCTGGGACTACATCTTCAGCTTCATCAAGAAGTTCGCGCGCCGTCCCGATTTCGTGCTGCCGGATCGCCAGCAGGTCACGATGACCACGCACTTCCTGCGCTCCTATTCGCTGCTGTGCATCCAGACCTGCCACAAGCGTGGTGCGATGGCGATGGGCGGCATGGCCGCGCAGATCCCGATCAAGAGCGATCCGGTCGCCAACGATGCGGCGATCGCCAAGGTGCGTGCCGACAAGGAGCGCGAGGCCGGCGACGGTCACGACGGTACCTGGGTCGCGCATCCCGGCCTGGTGCCGGTGGCGATGGAAGTATTCGACCGCCTGATGCCGACGCCGAACCAGGTGCAGCGGCTGCGCGAGGACGTGCGCATCGTCGGCAGCGACCTGCTGCAGATCCCGAAGGGCGAGATCACCGAGCCGGGGCTGCGCAACAATGTCAGCGTCGCGTTGCAGTACCTGGCTGCCTGGCTCTCGGGCAACGGCTGCGTGCCGATCTACAACCTGATGGAGGACGCCGCGACCGCCGAGATCTCGCGCGCCCAGGTCTGGCAGTGGATCCGCCACCCGGGCGGAGTGCTGGCCGACGGCCGCAAGGTCACGGCGCCGATGTTCCGCGAGATGCTCGCCGCCGAGCAAACGCGCCTCGCGGCCGAGCTTGGCGAGGCAGCCTGGACGCGCGGAAATTTCAAGCGTGCCGGTGAGCTGCTGGACGAAATCACGACCTCGGAAGAGTTCGCGACCTTCCTGACGCTCGCCGCCTATCGCGAACTGGCCTGAGCGCAGCACGCGCCGGCTGCGTCCGACCCGATACGACTACAACCGAACCCGACTGGAAGGAACACGAGCATGAAACTCCGCAGCGCCGAAGAACTGGCCAAGGACTGGAACGACAACCCGCGCTGGCGCGGCATCAAGCGCGACTACGCCGCCAAGGACGTCGTGCGCCTGCGCGGCACCGTGCACGTCGAGCATTCGCTCGCCCGTCTCGGCGCCGAGAAGCTCTGGAGCCACATGGCGACGGAGCCGTTCGTCAACGCGCTCGGCGCGCTGACCGGCAACCAGGCGATGCAGCAGGTGCGCGCGGGCCTGAAGGCGATCTACCTGTCGGGCTGGCAGGTGGCCGGGGACGCGAACATGGCCGGGGAGATGTACCCCGACCAGTCGCTGTATCCGGTCAATTCAGTGCCCGAAGTGGTGCGCAAGATCAACGCCACGCTGCTGCGCGCCGATCAGCTGCACCATGCCGAGGGCGATCATTCGATCGACTGGCTGCAGCCGATCGTCGCTGACGCCGAAGCCGGCTTCGGCGGCGTGCTGAACGCGTTCGAGCTGATGAAGGCGATGATCGCCGCCGGTGCCTCCGGCGTGCATTTCGAGGACCAGCTGTCGTCGGCGAAGAAGTGCGGCCACATGGGCGGCAAGGTGCTGGTGCCGACCCAGGACGCGCTGAACAAGCTGACTGCCGCGCGCCTCGCCGCCGACGTCTGCGATGTCCCGACCGTGCTCGTCGCCCGCACCGATGCGGAGAGCGCGAACCTGCTGACCTCCGACGTCGACGAGCGCGACCGGCGCTTCATCGACACCGGCGCGCCGCGCACTTCGGAAGGTTTCTTCCACGTGAAGGCCGGCCTCGACCAGGCGATTGCCCGCGGCCTCGCTTACGCGCCGTATGCCGACCTGATCTGGTGCGAGACCGGCAAGCCGGACCTTAAGGAGGCGAAGCATTTCGCCGAGGCGATGCAGAAGCAGTTCCCCGGCAAGATGCTGGCGTACAACTGCTCGCCATCGTTCAACTGGAAGAAGAAGCTCGACGACGCCACGATCGCGAAGTTCCAGCGCGAGCTCGGCGCGATGGGCTACAAGTTCCAGTTCATCACGCTGGCCGGATTCCACGCGCTGAACCATTCGATGTACACGCTGGCTCGTGGCTACAAGGATCGCCAGATGAGCGCCTACGTCGCGCTGCAGGAGGCCGAGTTCGCCTCCGAGGCCGATGGCTACACCGCCACCAAGCACCAGCGCGAAGTCGGGGCGGGCTACTTCGACGACGTCACGCACACCGTGTCCGGCGGCCAGTCTTCGCTGAGCGCGCTGAAGGGCTCCACCGAAGAGGAGCAGTTCGCCGCCGCGCACTGAGCGCGGAGCCGGGCGGCGATCGCGCCGGGCAAGGGCGCGGCCCTGCTGTAGAATCGCGACAGCGATTTCGACAGGCCGCGTCCCGATGAAATATGACCATATCGTGGTGCCGCAGGGCGGCAGCAGGATCACGATCAACCCCGACGGCAGCCTCGTGGTGCCGGAGCGGCCGATCATCCCGTTCATCGAGGGGGACGGCATCGGCATCGACATCACGCCGGTGATGCTCAGCGTCGTCGACGCCGCAGTCAGCAAGGCCTATGGCGCGAGCCGGCGGATCTGCTGGATGGAGGTCTACGCTGGCGAGAAGGCCAACCGCGTCTGCGGCACCTGGTTCCCCGAAGAGTCGATCCACGCGCTGCGCGAATTCGTGGTCTCCATCAAGGGCCCGCTCGGCACGCCGATCGGCGGCGGCATCCGCTCGCTGAACGTCGTGATGCGTCAGACGCTCGACCTCTATGCCTGCGTGCGCCCGATCCGCTATTTCCCCGGCGTCGCGAGCCCGATGCTGGATGCCTCGCTGACCGACATGGTCGTGTTCCGCGAGAACACCGAGGACATCTACGCCGGCATCGAGTACGCGGCCGGCTCGAACGAAGTGCACCGGCTGATCCACTTCCTGCAGGACGACCTGAAGGCGACCGGCATCCGTTTCCCGGACAGTTCCGGCATCGGCATCAAGCCGGTGTCGAAGGAAGGCAGCCAGCGCCTGATCCGCATGGCGATCCAGTATGCGATCGACAACGACCGTGTCTCCGTGACGCTCGTCCACAAGGGCAACATCATGAAGTACACGGAAGGCGCGTTCCGCAACTGGGGCTACCAGCTCGCAAAGGAGGAATTCGGCGCCACCGAGATCGGCCGCGGTCCGTGGCTCAGCTTCCGCAACCCGCGCAGCGGCCATCAAATCGTCGTCAAGGACGTCATTGCGGACAACTTCCTGCAGCAGGTGCTGCTGCGCCCCGAGGAATATGACGTCATTGCGACGCTCAACCTCAACGGCGACTACATCTCGGACGCGCTGGCCGCCCAGGTCGGCGGCATCGGCATCGCGCCGGGCGGCAACGTCGGCCATGGCCTGGCCGTGTTCGAGGCAACGCACGGCACGGCGCCCGGCTTCGCCGGCAAGGATCGCGTCAACCCGGGCTCGCTGGTGCTCTCGGCCGAGATGATGCTGCGCTACCTCAAGTGGAACGAGGCGGCGGACCTGATCATCAAGGGCGTCGCGAACACCATCGCCTCCAAGGAGCTCACCTACGACCTCGCGCGGCTGCGCGAGGCGATCCGCGCCAGCAAGCGCGAACTCGCCGCCCGCCGCAACGTCGAGGAAGCGATGCAGACGCTGATCCCGGGCGCGAAGCTGATGACCTGCTCCGGCTTCGGCGCGGCGATCGTCAGGCACATGGATGACTGAGGCTGCCACGAGGCCCCGACGTGGCCGGTCAGCGACGCCGGTGCAGGCCGAGACGTTCGATCCCAATTGCCGGCGCTGCCCGAGACTGGCCGAATTCCGCGACGAGGTGAAGGCCGAGTACCCGGGCTATTGGGCGCGGCCCGTTCCCGCTTTCGGCGATTCGCAGCCCCGGCTGCTGATCGTCGGTCTCGCGCCGGGCCTGCATGGCGCGAATCGCACCGGCCGGCCGTTCACCGGCGATTTCGCCGGCATCCTGCTTTACGAGACGTTGCACGCGCTCGGCTTCGGCTCGCAGTCCGTCTCGGTCTCGGCCGACGATCCCCTGCAGCTGCGCGGGCTGCGCATCACGAACTCCGTCAAATGCCTGCCGCCGCAGAACAAGCCGCTGCCGGAGGAGATCGCTCACTGCAACGCCTTCCTGCGGGCCGAGCTGGCGGCGCTCCCTTCAGTGCGCGTGCTGCTGGCGCTCGGGCGCATCGCCCACGACGCGGCGCTCGATGCGATGGCGATCCGGCGCGGTGCGGCGAAGTTCGCGCACGGCGCCGAGCATCGCCTCGAAAACGGCCTGGTGCTGGTCGACTCGTATCACTGCAGCCGCTACAACACCAACACCGGCCGGCTGACGCCCGCGATGTTCCATGACGTCGTCGCGCGCGCCGGCGCGCTCGCGGCCGCCTGAGCGCCGCGGCGCCCGTCGATCCCGATGCCCAGCCAGCCTGCATTCGACGGCAAGGCCTATGTCGCGACGCTGCCGCGACGCCCGGGCGTCTACCGGATGTCGACGGCCGATGGCGAGCTGATCTACGTCGGCAAGGCCTCGAGCCTGCGGGATCGCGTCGGCAGCTATTTCAATGCGGGCAACCTGAACCCGAAGGTGCAGGCGCTGGTGGGGCAGATTGCCTCGATCGAGGTCACGGTCACGAACTCCGAGACCGAGGCGCTGCTGCTCGAGTTCAACCTGATCAAGGCGCACAAGCCGCGCTACAACGTGGTGCTGCGCGACGACAAGAGCTACCCGTACATCTGGCTCGACACATCGCACGAGTATCCGCGCCTGTCTTCATATCGCGGCTCGCGTTCCCAGTCGGGCCGATATTTCGGCCCGTTCCCGAGCGCCGGCGCCGTCAACGAGACGCTGCACCACCTGCAGAAGATCTTCCGCCTGCGCAACTGCCGCGACAGCTATTTCGAGAACCGCAGCCGGCCCTGCCTGCAGCACCAGATCGGCCGCTGCTCCGCGCCCTGCGTGCGCCGCATCGAGCCCGAGTCCTATGCCCGCGACGTCGAGGCGGTGGTGCAGGTGCTCGAGGGGCGCGACAACGAGGTCAACGCGCAGCTGGCGGCGCGCATGGAGGAGGCGGC
>Ga0163144_10002214_pt1 | contig 45295 bp, 37 predicted proteins | sample OliLak19BULKMAT1_FD_123175 | JGI IMG/M metagenome (GOLD analysis project Ga0163144, IMG submission 123175) | Freshwater microbial mat bacterial communities from Lake Vanda, McMurdo Dry Valleys, Antarctica - Oligotrophic Lake LV.19.BULKMAT1 | ecosystem: Environmental > Aquatic > Freshwater >... | reverse complement strand
TGCCGAGCCCATCAACCGCATACTCAATGAGCAGAATTGCGTGGTCCTCCTGGTCAATGGGCGCAAAACCTTGCTCGGCGGCGGGCTGCAAAACGCGAACAATACCCTCCTCGTTGTCCTCGCGCGTGGCCTTCTCATTCCCCATTAGTGCTGCCTCTGGACACGGAGCGCGCGTTGGGCTTTCGAGCATGACTGTCCGGCCCGAAGGCGAGCCAAGCTCGCGCGATATCGTCGAGGCGCTGGAGTCCCAGCCTCATCGAGCGCCGTGAGCGCGTCGAAGAGCTGTCGCTCGCGCTCGAGGCAGAGGAGAGTGTCGTCCCCGTCGGGCTCGACACCCGGGGCCGACTCAGGGCTCGGTGAGGCGCCGGGAGCTCTGAGGCATCGCCGCCGTTCAAGATGCAGCGCGGCCGCGAATGTTGGCGGGATTCTGGGTGTAGGGCTGATGGGGTGGCAGCGTGCGCGCCCATCACTTCCCGGTTCCAGGGACGAAGAAGCCGTCGACGCCGAAGTCGAACGGCTCTGTCCAGCGCGGCTCGCCGCGCTCGAGCTCGGCGCGAGTGCCGACGAGCAGGGTCACGGGCCCCGCGGGCACATCGCGCACGAAGTAGCGACCGCGCCGGCCAGTCTCAGCGACCATGTTGAAGGTCTGGCCGGGTGCATGGAGCCAGAGCGCTCGTCCATTTTTGTCCTGGAGCGCGACGCAGGGCTCGAAGTCGACGGCTGCCCTTAGCGTGCCCGTGAGCTTCGCAGTCCGCACTTGGGCGAGCTCCGCTCGAATTGTCTCATCTCGTATGAAGATTGCCTCCGTGACGCCCGTCGCCAGTCGTGGCGCTCCGGGCGGACCCGTCCGCGTCGGGAGCTCCAGTTCGAGCGTTTCGCGTGGCAACGCGACGATCGGTCGAGTGTCCTCGGTGGACACGACGAGACCCGACACGAGCAGGGCCCCACGCCGTCGCAACCAGCGTTCGGTCAGATCACCGGGATAGACCTCGAGTTCGACCTCTGCAGGGACGCCTTCGATGACAGCGACACCCTCTATGTCGGCCATTGCGAGTCGCGCGAGGTGATCGGGGCTGCCTCGCAATAATGTCGGATCGAGCTCACTGCACGCAGGCATCAACACGACGTACGTGCCTGCTTCGCCCGTCTGAATGCGGACCGTGGCGACTTCGGCGAGCACGACCTCGACGAATTCGAAGCCACCGCGTGGCAGGGGGTATGCCTAGACGGCCCAAGCGAGCACGCGGTCCGCCTGCTCGACGATCGGCTCGACGCGCTTCTCGGAGCGCACTTTCTCGAATCGGAATCGACCGTCGTGCGCGCTGACGGCAGTCCCTTCGCGGCCCAGCGGTGTCCAACGGAGTCGCACCGGGACACCCGCGACCGCAACGCCGTTGGTGTCTACGACGCGACCCTCCAGCGCGCCGAACGGGTAACGCAAGAGGCGCACCTCCGCTCCTTCACTGGCGTCGAATCCGTCGCGCGGCTGCGAGCTCGCGCTCCGCAGGTCCGTTGTGCCGTCGACCCAGACTTGTGCGAACCGCGCGGTGCGCTGTGCGCGCGGGATGGTCAGCTCGAAGCGCCCTGCGACGTCGGTTGTGGTGGTCCGCCGACGGGGTACCTGAGCCTCGCCCGCGGTGGTGTGCAGGAATCCCGCGCCGGAATGGAACCAGACCGTGGCGCCAGCCGCGGGTCGGCCCGTGCCTTGCTCCGCGCCGAGGTCCATGTCCAGGACGATGCCGCGCAAGACAAGGTCCTCTTGGTCGGCCATCGCGGCCACCGCGTCGACGCGCGGCGACTCTTGCAGCGAGTCGCGCTCCGTGAGCGCGAGCGACGTTTGCTCGCGCATGTGTGGGACGCCGCTCGAGAGCGGGCTCGAACGCGCGAGCTCGCTGCGCGTCAGGAGCGGGCTCGCTGCGACGATGCCCACGATCGTGAGCGCGCCAGCGCCGAGCACGACGGTGTGGCTGACCGAGCGGCGCGGCATGCTCCACACGAGCGCCGCGCCGAGCCACTCCTCGCGCCGGCCCTCCGCGTCGGCGTCGAGCCGCGACCGCAGCTCGGCGAGCCCGCGCTCGAGGCGCGACTTGACGGTCGACAGAGGCACCCCGAGCCGCGCGGCGATGTGCCGAGTCGCTGAGTCCTCGAAATAGCGCAGGAACAGCGCCTCGCGCAGCGGCGGCGCGAGCGCGTCGACGTGCGCCGCGAGGCGCTTGGCGAGCTCGACCTCGGACGCGACTGTGTCCGCCCCACGGAGCGCCTCGGCCCGCGCCACGGTGCGCTCGCGCAGCGTCCGCCGCGCCTCGCCTCGGCGGACGTTCGACGCGCGCCGCGCGAGGGCCGTCGCGAGCCACCCGCGCAGATCGCCGCCGCGGGCCGGCGGCCGCGCGAGTGCCGCGGCGAGTGTGTCCTGGACGAGGTCCTCGGCGCGTTGGGTATCGCGGACGAGGTGTCGAGCGAGGGCGCGTAGGGACGCGCCGTGGCTCGCGAGGAGGTCGTGGGGGCTGCGCTCGTGCATCAATGTCTACTCACCGCGGGGGCGAAGTCGGCTGGGCGCAAACGCCAGAATCGGACCGCACCGAGGCTGGCCTGCAGTGACGCCTCGTTGACCCAATGCTCGCATCCGCGCCGCGCGAATCACTCGACCTGCCGCGCGGCGCGCTCGTCATGCACTTCGGAAGCCTATTCGCCGCGCGCCGCGAAGCGCCCTGAGACGGACCCAAACCAACCTTCGCAGGGGCCGAAGTTCAGTCGGGCAGACCTGATGCAAAGAGGATTGGTGTGCCTATCCGCCGAGCCTCACCTAGTGCTCGAGTCATTGCGGGAAGATTAGAAACATGAGAAAGATGCGCAAGCTGACGAAGACGATAGAGAAGCCGACCAGGTGGAGGAAGACCGTGAGGAAGACCAGGCCCAGGACGGAGCGTCGTTTGTCGTTCTGCACGCGCACCTTGTGCGTGGGCGCGTCCCCGGAAGGAAAGCGGCCCGCGCGATCCGCGCCCCGCGGCTGACCCGGTAGGGGAGCGCGCTCCCGCGCGCTGCGCGGTCGAGTAAGGTCCGCTCCATGAACCAGAGCCTGGTACTAGAGCTCTCCGTCCTGGTCGTCTTGATTCTGGCGAACGGCGTGTTGTCCGGCGCGGAGATCGCGATCGTCAGCGTGCGCAGCAGCCGCGTGCGCGAGCTCGCCGACGGGGGGAACGCAGCGGGGATCGCCCTGCGCAAGCTGCGCGCGACCCCAGAGCGCTTCCTCTCGACCGTGCAGATCGGGATCACGGTGATCGGCGCGACCGCGGGGGCCTTCGGCGGCGCGACCTTCTCGGAGGACATCGCGCCCCTCCTCGCGCGACTGCCGGGCATCGAGGAGCGCGCGCGCGAGGTCTCGCTGGTGCTCGTCGTGGTCGTGATCTCCTACCTCTCGGTCGTAGTGGGCGAGCTCGTGCCGAAGTCGCTCGCGCTGCGCGAGTCGGAGCGTTACGCGCGCCTGGTCGCGAAGCCTCTGCTCGCGCTCTCGTGGGCGATCCAGCCGGCGGTGTGGGTGCTCTCGACCAGCTCGAACCTCGTGCTGCGCCTGTTCGGCGATTCGACGAGCTTCGTCGAGTCGCGCCTCTCGCTCCAAGAGCTGCGCACGATCGTCGACGAGGCCAGCGAGGGAGGATCCGTACCGCTCGGTCCCGGCGAGATCGCGAGCCGCGCGCTGCAGCTCGCCGAGCTGACGGCCGCGGACGTGATGATCCACCGCCGCTTCGTCGTCTCCTTGGCGGTCGACGCTGACGAAGCGGAGCAGCGACGCGCGCTCGTCGAGATCGGCCACCGGCGCACGCCGGTGCACGGCGACTCGCTCGACGACCTGCTCGGCTACATCTCGTGGCGCGACGTATTGCGTGTGCGCTGGGACGGCGCGCCGGTCGTCCTGCGCGACCATCTGCGCAAGGCCCACTTCGTGCCCGAGGCGATGCCCGCCGCGGACCTGCTCGAGACGATGCGCAAGGAGCGCCTGCACCTCGCCTTCGTCGCCGACGAGCACGGCGGTGTCGCGGGAATCGTGACGCTCGAGGACCTGCTCGAGGAGCTCGTCGGCGAAATCGAGAGCGAGCACGACCCGCTGCGGTCGCACGCCGTCTGGCGCTCGCCCGACGGCTCGGCGGTCGTCAGCGGCACGACGCCCGTGCGCGAAGTGAACCGCGAGCTAGGCCTGCGCCTCGAGGAGCTCGAGGGCAGCACGACCCTCGGCGGCCTCTGCGTCGCGCTCGCCGGCGGTCGCATCCCGGAGCACGAAGAACGCTTCGTCGCGTCCGACGGGACGACGCTCGAGGTGCTCGAGGCCTCGCCGCGTCGCGTGCGCAAACTGCGCGTGCAACCGGCGCCGATGCCGAGCGAGGCGGGGCTCCCGTAAGCGGCCGCACGGCGTTGCGCGGACGAGGGCGTTTCCGGCCGCGCGTGCGCGCGCTCGAGCGACCGCCGGCGATCGAGGCCCTGCACTTCGAGCTGCGCGCGCGGCTCCATCGCTCACGGACCTCGAGGTCGCGCGCGTTCAAGCAGACGCTCAAGGTGCCTCTCTGCATCCACCGACTCCCCAAACCATCGGGTTCTCCCTTGCGAGCGCGACGGCAGGGTTCGTCGCCCACACGGGTGGGAGCCCGGGCAACCTCTACCTCGGCGGCGTGATCGGGCGCAATGTCGGCCCGGGCCAGATCAAGAACACGGACGCGACGGGCGCAGGAACGCGAGCGGCGAGCCCCGGGACAGCGATCGGCGCTGCCGCGGGGCTCGCCTCGTTCGTCGGCCGGTACGATCTCGCGCACACACGCCATGCCCTCCACCTTGCCGCCCAGCATCTTCAACGACGTCGTCGGCCCCGTGATGCGCGGGCCGTCGAGCTCGCACTCCGCGGCGTCGGTCCGCATCGGTCGACTCGCGCGTGACCTCTGCGGCGGCGACCCCGAGCGTGTGCTCGTCGAGTTCGACACGGAGGGCTCGTTGGCGACGACGCACGAGAGCCAAGGCTCCGACATGGGGCTCTTCGGCGGGCTCCTGGGTTGGGAGGCCGACGATGCCCGCTTACCCGAGTCGGCGGCTGCGTTGCGAGCCGCCGGGGTCGCCTTGGAGATCCGCATCGCGCCGCTGCACGACCCGCACCCGAGCACCTACCGCTTGACGCTTTGGCGGGGAGGCGCCGTGCACGAGCTCGTCGCGCTGTCGACAGGCGGCGGCATGATCGAGGTGATCGAGATCGACGGCGCGCGTGTGCAGCTCTACGGCGACTATGCGGTGACGCTGCTCGACGTGAGCGACGACGGGCGCGCGACGGTCGCGGCGTTGGCGACCCGAGCCGACGTCGATGACGTGCGCGCCACGGGCACAGCGCCGGTGCGGGTCGTGGTGTCGGCGCAGGTGTGCCTCGGCGACGAGGCCCTCGCGGGCCTGCCCGCCATCCGTCGTGTGCGCCGACTCGCGCCGGTGCTCCCTGTGCGCTCGCGCAAAGGCCTCAGCGTGCCTTTTCTGCACGCGAGCGAGATGGTCGCGGGGTCGGACCCTACGCTGCGCAAGCTGTCGGACTATGCGCTGCAGTACGAGTGCGCCCGGGGCGGCATCGAAGCGCACGAGGTGTTCGAGGCCATGCGGCGCATCCTCGAAATCGTGCGCGCGGGGGTGCGCCAAGGCCTCGCCGGGACCGAGTACCACGACCGCATCCTGCCGCGGCAGAGCCACCGATTCGCGGAGCGGCTCGAGCGCGGCGCGTTGTTGGATTGTGGTGTCCTCAATCGCGCGATTCTCTACGTCACGGCGCTGATGGAGGTCAAGAGCTCGATGGGGGTCATCGTCGCCGCGCCGACGGCGGGCTCGTGCGCGACGTTCCCCGCGACCTGTCTCGCCGCTGCGGAGGCACAGAACGCTTCCGAGGAGGCGACGCTGCGCGCGATGCTCGCGGCGGGCTTGATCGGCGTCTTCGTCGCGACGCGCTCGAGCTTCGCGGCCGAGGTCGGCGGTTGTCAGGCGGAGACGGGCGCTGGCGCGGCGATGGCGGCGGCGGCGCTCGTCGAGCTCGCGGGTGGCAGCGCGGCGGAGGGCCTGTCCGCCGCGAGCCACGCGCTGCAGAACGTGCTCGGCCTCGTGTGCGATCCAATCGCGAACCGCGTCGAGGCGCCGTGTCTCGGCCGCAACATCGCGGGCGCGGCGAACGCGATCGCGTGCGCTAACATCGCGCTCTCCGGCTACGACCACTTGATCCCGCTCGACGAGGTGCTCGATGCGCACCGCGCGATCAGCGAGAACATGGCGCGCGAGCTGCGCTGCACGGCGCTCGGCGGGCTCTCGATCACGCCGACTTCGAAGGCGATCGAGGCGCGGCTCTGTGGGGCGGCGGAATCCGGAGGTGGCTGCGGGAGTTGCGGCTGACGAAGACCGGGCCCACGGGCCAGAGTCCGGCGGCCGCCGTGCGGGCCGGCGCGACCGAGCCGATGCCCGCGAACGCGGCGCCTGCGCCGCGCTTGCGGGGTGCGGTACGCACGCTCGACGGCGTCGGCGTCGCGCTCGAGGTCGTCTTCGTGCCGGAGGGAGCGCCCGCGCCGACGGTGCGCACCCACAGCGCAGCGGACGGAGGCTTCGAGCTCCCGCTGCCACAGACACGCGCGGCACGTCGAGGACGAGCACTACGCCTGCGTTGTCGCGCCGTACCTCGCAGGCCGCGCGCCGGTGGACGAGCCCATCGTCGTGGTCGCGCGGGGCGTCGAGTTCGCTGGCCACGTGCGCTCCACCGACGGTATCCCGATCGAGGGCGCGAGCCTCGCGCTCACGTTGCCCGGCTCGATCGTGCAGGCGCGCGATGTCGGCGGGAGCGCCGTGCACCTGCTGCTGCCGCTGGAAGAGGCGCGCTCGGACACGCGTGGGCGCTTCGGCTTCGCGCGCACGGGCTTCGTGGAGGGTCTCGAGCTCGTCGCAGAGGCCGAAGGCTTCGATGCACTGCGCTCGGCGCTCGCGCCGCGCTCGAACGAGCGGCTCGAGCTCGTACTCACGCCGAGCAAGGATCAGTCGACGTTGCACGGAATCGTGGTGCAGGCCTCCGGCGCGCCCGCGCCCGGCGCGCTGGTCTCGCTCGGCACGACCACTGCGCTGCGCGCGAGCGACGGCACCTTCGCTTTGGAACCGGAGCGCTGGCGCACAGGCGGCTGGCTGCGCGCCGTAGCGCCGGGCGCGTTGCCAGCAGAGCTCGACCTCGAGCGATGGCCGACGAGCTCGCCGACCGAGCCGATCGTGCTGACCCTCGGCCCCTCCACGCTCACGCTAGCGGGGCGAGTGCTCGACGCAGAGGGCGCGCAAGCTGTGCACTCTGGCGACCAACGGACGCCCTCACGGCACGAGCTGGAGCGCGATCCCGGACGAGTGGCCGCCGCTGCGCCACGCGACCTGCAAGGCCCAAGCCGAACCAAGCCCGAGCCGATCGAGCTCGGCGAGCTGCTCACCTACCTCGAGCCGCCAGCGACCTTCACCATCGACCCGTGCAGCTCCCAGACGCAGCGCACCGTGGCGCAGGATCTGCAGTCTCGAGCCCGCACAACCCGGCTTGGTCGACACCCCTGCCCACGGCGCAGCGAAGAGAATCCCAGTGTCCCCTGGCCGCACTTCCGCGACGACGAGACCCAGTCGAGCGCGCTGCAAACTGCCGGACCCGAAGGGCTCGAGCGCACCGAACGCGCCGCTCGAACAGAATTCCCTCACGAGAGGCCGCGCAGCCACCAACAGCGCTTCGCCGCCATCGCGCGGCGCCGTCCCGACCGCTGGGAATGGCGAGCGCGGGGCGGTGACGACGCAGAGCGAGCCCTCGCGCGCGAGCGCCAGGGCATGGCCGAATTCGAGTCCGTGTTCACGAGTCACCTGGCCCAGAGGACCGCTCGTTTGGGCGACGAGTACGAGATCCGCGACCGTGCCTGGCGGGCTTCCAACAGGCGCGAGCGCCTCGGCCGGACCGATATGCCAGGCGCGCGCGAAGGTCGGTTCTGTGACAGGATCCAGCGCATCTCGACCTGCAAGTGCACCTCGCGTGTCGACGCCTACGCCAGCGTTTCCGCCCGTGCTCGGAACGACCTCACCCGCCACATTCCGCCCCAGGCGCCGCGCGAGCCAGTAACGACCGCCGCCGAGCAGCATCGGATTCCCGGCGCCGGCCGCAGCCGCAGCCACCGCGAGCGCAGGGACGGACCGCGCACACTCGGCGCCAGGGCCCGCGAATGGCGCGCCGATCGCGAGCGTTTCGCCCGACGCCGCGAGCGCGCTGCCGAAGCCGATGATCGGCGGCGCGAGGAAGAGCACCTCCCGCTCCACGACGCCGCGCGTGAAGTCCACCACTTCGACGGCCCCACGGGGCGGGGCCGCGATCGCGAGGCGCCCGTGAGGGAGCGCCGCGAGGGCCTCGCCGTAACGAACTCCATGCGGCTGCCCGCGATCGACCTCGGGCGTCGCCACCCGCTGGCCGAGCAAGCGGCCCATCAGGTCGAACACGTAGACACAACCTGCGCCGGGCCCCGCGCCGCCGTCGCCTGGGGCGCTGACGGCGAGAGCCACCTCGCGTTGTCCGCCCCGCTCCACCTCGAGCCAAGCGAGCGACGCCCCGAAATGGCCCGCGATGTAGGGAGTCGGCGGAGCCAGCGTCAGCGCCAGCGTCCAGCCCCCCGCTCCTTCGCGGAACACACACACGCGCCCCGCGAGTGGTCGGCCGCCGACGTCGACCCCGGGCGCGCCGACGGCGACGACGCGCGCCGCGTCAGAAACCGCACGACCGAGGGCGACGCTCGCGCCGAATCGCGCGCCGGGCGCCGGCGCCGGGTCGACCAGCTCCGCCAGCGCTGTCCACGCTCCGCCGCTGTTGCGCGGGCCGGCGAAGGAGCGCTGCAGCAGGCTCACCCCACCGGCCCCGGCGGCGATGACCGGCCCGCGATCGGGCCCCCCACTGCCGAGGCCGTCGTCGCGGGCCAGGACGTCGCGCCCAGGGGCGCCGATCGCCACGAGCTCGTCCTCGAGGGCCGCGAGGGCTGCGCCGAAGTGCTCGGCCGCGCTGAGGAGCGCGGGGTCCGAGGGCGAACGCGATGGCAGGAGGTGTGACTCGCGATCGAAAGCGCTGCCACGCCGCACGAAGACATGCACCGCGCCGCGCCGATAGCCAGCGGCCCCGTCCTCGGGTGCTCCGACGAGCAGGACGTCTCCCGGTCGGTCGAAGTCCCCCATCTGGGGCGCGGCGTCGGGCGCGACGAGGTAAGCGGTGGTCGCGCCGAACTCGGACGGTGGCAGCACTCCCGCGCCGACCGGCGCGAACCGCCCGAGCGGCAATTGCGCTCGGGCGTGCGCATCCGGCGCGCTGGCGCTCGCCCACAGAATCGGGCCCAGCGCCCAGACCACGGCGGTGACCGCGCGCGGTCGCGGTCGACCAGGCCGGGGTCGCGGGGCCGTAGGAGCAGGCGGCGCGAGCACGCCCTCAGCACAGACTTGGTTCGTCGAGTTCATCATGTGTCCCTCGCAGCGCCCGGCCGACCCGGCGAGTTCGCTGCTGCAAAGAGAGACCTCGTGGCGCTGGCGCGGGTGACAGGTCGCGCGAGAAAAATCCTGGTGGACGCGCCTCACCGAGAGTCGCGCGTCCGACGCTCCGCGCAAGGGGCACGTCCTGCGAATGCGTGCATGGCGCGCGTCGCGCACTCGACCGGTGTGCGGCACTCGGCACGTGCATTCAGCGCGTCTACGGCAATCTTCGGTGCGGCAATCGACAGGTGTGCGGCACCTTTCGTGCGGCACCTTTCGTGCGGCACCTTTCGTGCGGCACTCTTCGTCGCACCCTTGGGTCGGGCACGCTCGGGCAATCGCCCCCGGGGCGGTACATTGCGCGCGATGCAGTCTCCGCGCCTCGCCGTCGGCAGCGTGCCGTACTTCGTCGGGCGACCGCTGGACCTCGGCCTCGAGGACGAGCCGGGCCTCGACTTTCGGCGTGAGCCGCCGGCGGTGCTCGTCGAGCGCTTGCGTCGGCCGCGCGGCGCGGAGGGCGCGCTCGATGTCGCGCTCGTGAGCTCGATCGAGCTCTTCCGCCAGCCCGGTTACCGCTACCTCGACAGCGTCGCGGTCGCGGGTCGCGGCTTCGTCGGGAGCGTGCAGGTCTTCCTGCGGCGACCGCTCGCGGAGGTGCGGACGATCGCGCTCGATCCCGCGAGCCGGACAGCGGAGGCGCTCGTGCGCACGCTGCTCGCCGATCGTCCCCCCGCGCCTGGGCGCTCGGGCGGCCCGCCCGAGTTCCTGACCGTGCCCTTCGGCGCCGATCCGCGCGCCGCGGACGCCGACGCCTGGCTGCGCATCGGCGACGTCGCGCTCGCCGAGACCGTCGGCGAGGGCCTCCCCGCCTGGAATCCCTCGGAAGAGTGGACCCGCCGCACCGGCCTGCCCTTCGTCTTCGCCGCCTGGATCGTCGCGCCCGGCGCGCCCATCGAGTCGCACCTCGCGGCGTTCCGTCGCGCGCACCGGCGCGGCACCGGCGCCAAACGCGCGCTCGCCGACGACGCGGCGCGCGCGCTCGGCCTCAGAGAGGCGGCCTGCCGCGAGTACCTCGAGGTCGAGTGCCTCTACGAACCCGGCGCGTCGATGCGCGCGGCGCTGCGCGCGTTCCGCGACGGCGCCGCGCGCGTGGGGCTGTGTGACGCGGCGCTCGATCCGGAGCCGATCGCGTTGCCCTGAAGATTTGCCCTGAAGATTTGCCCTGAAGAGTTGGCCTGAAGAGTTGCCCTGAAGAGGCGCGCGCGCGACCCGCTACCATGGCCGGGTGCCGCGCCTCATCGACGACAGGAAGTGCCCCCATTGCAAGGCCGTGCTGCCCAAGCCGATGCCGCGCTCCTGCCCGGAGTGCGCCGGCTCCCTGCAGCAGCGTTACCCGCGCGCGGGTTGCTTGAGCGCGGGCCCGGTGTGCGTCGCGGGGGTGATCGGCCTCGCGGAGTTCTTGCAGTGGGCCCAGGGTTGGCTGCCTTGGTAGGCCGGTGATTCGCCCGCGCGGCTCTGCCGCGGCGCCGCATCGGCCGCTTGTAACCCGCGCCGCGGACAGCGTATCGTCGGCCTCCTTCGATCCGTTTCAGCGCCTATTTTCTCTGCTCCTTCTCCAGAGTTCTCTGCTCCTTCTCCAAAGTCGCGGGTGTGCCGGGCCGAGCGCCGACTCGTCGCCCCTGATGCACCCCATGGTCCCCCGGGAGGGGCCTTCTCCGCTTGGCCCGACGTAGCTCCAAGACCGACACCCAAGACCTGTTCCCCGACGCCGACGAGACCACCGCGGGCGATGAGCCGGGTGGCGGCGAGGCGCAGAAAACGGGCGCGGGCGGCCGGGGCAAGGGCGCCCGTGCGGGGCGCGGCCGAGCGTCCGAGGGCGGAGGCGGGGACGACGCCGAGGGCCCTCCCGGCGCGGGCGGCGGCGGCCAAGGGGACACGGGCATCGCGTTGCACGAGGCGGCGCAGGTGCGCTACCTCAACTATTCGCTCTCGGTCATCACGAGCCGCGCGCTGCCCGACGTGCGCGACGGCTTGAAGCCGGTGCAGCGACGCATCCTCTACACGATGTTCAAGGAGCGGATGCTGCCCGACGCGAAGGCGCGCAAGTGCGCCGGTGTCGTCGGCACCGCGCTGCGCGATTACCACCCGCACGGGGACAGCCCGCTGTACGAGGCGCTCGTGCGCCTCGCGCAGCCCTGGGTCATGCGGCACGTCCTCGTCGACGGCCACGGCAACTTCGGCTCGGTCGACGGCGACTCGGCGGCGGCCTATCGGTACACGGAATGCCGCCTCGCGCCGCTCGCGTGGCCGCTGCTCGACGACCTCAAGAACGACACCGTCCCGTACCGCGCGAACTACGACAACACGAACACCGAGCCGGTCGTCCTGCCGGCGCGATATCCGCACATCCTCGTCAACGGCGGCGCGGGCATCGCGGTCGGGATGGCGACGAACATCCCGCCGCACAACCTCGGCGAGGTGCTGCGGGCTTGCCTCAAGCTGCTCACGGAGCCCGAGATTCTGGAGTACCGCCTCGTCGCGAACGACGCGGTGCAGGGGCCCGACTTCCCGACCGGCGGCCAGGTCATCACGTCGCGCGACGACCTGCGCGAGATCTATAAGACAGGCAGCGGCTCGATCAAGATCCGCGGCACGGTCATCCGCGATACGAAGTCCGCGACGCGCACGTCGAAGATTTTGATCATCGACAGCATCCCGTACGCCGTGAACAAAGCGGCGCTCGTCGAGCAGATCGCGAACATCGTGCTCGAGCGCAAGTTGGCGCTCATCGTGGACGTGCGCGACCTGTCGACGGACGACGTGCGGATCGAGCTCGAGCTGAAAGCCGACGCAGACGAAGCCAAGGTCCTCGCCTACCTCTACAAGAACACGCAGCTGCAGGTGAGCTTTGGCTACAACCTGACCTGCCTCGTGCCCACAGAGAACCCGGAGGTCGGCGCGCCCGCGCGGCTCGGCCTCAAGGAGATCCTGTGGCACTTCTTGCACTTTCGGCTCGACGTCGTCACGCGGCGCTTGACGAACGAGCTCGCGGGCCTCGAGAAGCGGATCCACATCCTCGAGGGCTTCGCGATCATCTTCGACGCGCTCGACGAGATCATCCGCATCATCCGCGCGTCGGAGGGCAAGGCCGACGCGGCCGGTAAGATCATGAAGCGCTTCGCGCAACTCGACGCGGAGCAAACGGACGCGATCCTCGAGCTGAAGCTGTATCGCCTCGCGCGCCTCGAGGTCAACCTCGTCAACGACGAGCTGCGCGAGAAATCGAAGCGCGCCAAGGAGATCAAGAAGCTGCTCGAGGACGACACCAGCGATACGAATCGCTCCGGCCGCTGGGGCATCGTGCGCAAAGAGCTCGAGGAGATCCTCGACGAACACGGCAAGTCGCCGGTCGCCAAGCGTCGCACCGTCATCGAGACGCCCGAGGAAGAGGTCCAATACGCCGAAGAGGACTTCATCGTCGAGGAGGACTGCCACGTCCTCGTCACGGCCGACGGCTGGATCAAGCGCCAGAAGGAGATCAAGGAGCCGTCGAAGTCGCGCATCCGCGAAGGCGACTCGGTCCTCGCGTGTGTGGGCGGATCGACGCGCGCGACGCTCGGGTTCTTTTCGAGCACCGGCACGTGTTACACCGCGCGCTTCATCGACATCCCGGCCTCGACGGGCCACGGCGAGCCGATCCAGAAGCTGTTCAAGCTCAAAGACGGCGAGCGCATCGTCGCGGTGATCAGCTTCGACAGCCGCACGCTCGCGGGTTCGATCCAGGAGGACCCGAAGAAGCCTGATCGCTGCCCGGTCGTGCACGGGTTCGCAGCGACGAGCGATGGTTTCGCGCTGCGTTTCGGCCTCGACAAGTTCGACGAGCCGTCGACACGCTCGGGGCGCCGGTATGCGCGCGTCTCGGATGGCCACGCCGTCGTCGGCCTCGTCGCGATGCACGGCTCGGAGATCATCCTGGCGATCACCGCGCATTGCCACGCCGTCGTGTGCCCGGCCGATGAGATCAACTACTTGTCCGGCCCGGGCAAGGGCGTGACGCTCGTGAAAGTCGGCAAGGACGATCGTTTGCTCGGCTTCAAAGCGAGCACGGGCGACCGTGACCTGTTGCTCGTCGAGACGAATCGCGGCGCGCAGAAGACGGTGTCGACCGCGAAATACCGCACGACCGCGCGCGGCGGTCGTGGCACGGAGATCCAGAAGAACGGGCGCATCGCGCGCATCGTGCCCGAGCCGATCGTCGCGCCGGTTCTGTAGGCCGCTGTAGGCGCAATTTGAATTTGTAACGGGGCGAGGGGCCCCGCAACGAGATGACTTACAACGCCGATCAACTGACGGTCCTGCAGGGCCTCGAGGCCGTCCGTAAACGCCCGGGGATGTACATCGGCGGGGTCAACAGCGCGGGTCTTCACCACCTCGCGTGGGAGATCCTCGACAACAGCGTCGACGAGGCGATGAACGGGCACGCTTCCGAGATCACGCTGACGTTGCACGCGAGCGCCGACACGATCACCGTCGCCGACAACGGGCGCGGCATCCCGGTCGACAAGAACAAGAAGTCGGGCAAGTCGGGCCTCGAGCTGGTCCTTACCGAATTGCACGCGGGCGGCAAGTTCCAGAACGACGGCGAGGGCAACTACAAGACCTCGGGCGGTCTGCACGGCGTCGGCGCGTCGGTCGTGAACGCGCTGTCGAAGAAGCTCGTCGCGGTGATCAAACGCGACGGCGCGCAGTACAAGATGGAGTTCTCGCAGGGCCTCGCGACGACGAAGCTCTTGCGCGCCGCCGGCGACGGCAACGTGCGCGGGACCGGCACCTCGATCACGTTCACACCCGACCCGAAGATCTTCCCGAAGATCGAGTTCCTCTCCGAGACGTTGAAGGCGCGCCTCGAGACGGTCAGCTTCTTGCACCGCGGCGTGAAGGTCACCTTCGTCGACGAGGTCGGCAAGACGCGGGTCACCTACCAGCACAAAAACGGCATCGTCGATTACCTCGGACAGGTCCTCGAGGAGCGCAAGGCGCGCCCGATCCACGAGTCGATCTTCCAGCTCGCGAAGGACGGCGTCGAGCGCCTCGAGCTGTGCCTCAAGTGGACCGAGTCCACGGACGAACACGTCCGCAGCTACGTCAACGGCATCACGACGGCCGCGGGCGGCACGCACGAAAACGGCTTCCGCGCGGGCCTGATGAAGGCCGTGCGCAACTACATCGAGACCCACGACCTGACGCCGCGCGGCGTGAAGATCGGCCCCGAGGACATCCGCGAGGGCCTCGTCGCGATCCTGTCGGTGTTCATCCCTGACCCGCAGTTCCAGGGCCAGACCAAAGAGCGCCTCAATAACGGCGACGTGCAGGCCTTCGTCGACGGCGCGGTGCGCCCCGCGCTCGAGCAGTGGCTGAACTCGAACACCTCGGTCGCCGAGCAAATCGTCGCGCGCATCATCGCCGCGAGCCGCGCGCGCGCCGCCAGCCGCGCGGCCTCCGAGTCGATCTCGCGCAAGAGCCCGACGAACAGGCTCACGCTGCCGGGCAAGCTGAGCGACTGCTCGGGCAAGACCCAGCTGGAGACCGAGCTCTTCATCGTCGAGGGCGACTCCGCCGGCGGCAGCGCCAAACAAGGCCGCGACCGCAGCCACCAAGCGATCCTCCCCCTGCGCGGCAAGGTCCTGAACACCGAGGACGCGGGCCTGAAGAAGGTGCTCGACAACAAGGAGCTCGGCGACCTCGTCACTGCGCTCGGCTGCGGCATCGGCCCGTCGTTCGACGTCGCGAAGCTGCGCTACAACCGCGTGGTGCTCTTGGCCGACGCCGACTCGGACGGCCACCACATCACGACGCTGCTGCTGACGTTTTTCTATCGCCACCTGCCGGGCGTGATCCACGCGGGCCGCCTCTATATCGCGTTGCCGCCGTTATACCGCGTCGACATCGGCAAAGAGACCCATTGGGCCGCCGACGACGCGGACCGCCAGCGCATCCTGGCCAAATACGGCACGTCCCGCGGCACGCCACAGGTCACGCGCTTCAAGGGCCTCGGCGAAATGATGCCGAAGACCCTCTGGGACACGACCCTGAACCCGAAGACGCGCCGCATGCTGCGCGTGGACATCGCGGACGGCCTCTTGACCGACAAGGTGATGAACGAGCTGATGGGCAAGGACCCGTCCGCCCGCTTCCGCTTCATCATGGAGCGCGCCGAGGACGCGGGCGAGGTCGACGTTTGAGAGGGGCGTCGTGTTCGGCCGGACGGCGTTTCCGAAGCGCCGCGCTTCGACGCGCGTCGCTGACTGTGACGTCAAGCGTCGGCGCGGGCTCTAAAGTGGACTCGAACGTCACCCGGCGCGCACGTCATCCGTCACGCCTCCCACTCGAGGCCTGAGGCGGCCTCGATCGTCGCGCAGAGCTCCTCGCTCCCGACGAGGATCTCGGGGAATGTGACCAGGCGGCCGGGCGCGAACACGCGGCGGTAGATGAAGCGCGCGCCGTAAGTGAAGCGGAACTCCACGCGGTCGAGCGCCGCGACCTCGCTCCACGGGATCGTCGACTCGCCGAAGATCAGACGCGCGCTCAGCCCGAGGCTGTCGACTCGGAAGCTCATGCGGTTGTTCAGCCACAGGCACAGGGCCCAGGTCGCCGAGAGAATCGCGCCAGTGATGACGGTCGTCAGCCAGACCTCGACGGGCGTCGCGCGCGAGAGCGCGGCGCCGACGAGCGCGATCAGCGCACCCAACCAAATGCCGATGCGCAGCGCGCGCGTGCCTCGCGTGTAGCCGTAGGACCTCTGCGTCACGTCGACGGGCGCGAGCGGCGGCGCCACGCGTAGGCCGATGTCGTTCCAACGCTCGCCAGACAGCAGCGGGCGCAGGGAAATCTGGATCAAGCCGGCGAAAACGAGCGTGAGCGCGCAACCCATGAGCGCGCCATGCAAGTTCGAGAGCGCCCACGACGGCAAGCTCGCGAGCAGAAGGCCGAGCCCCGAGGCCTGATGCGACGACCCGAAGCCGCGCGGCGCCGCGAGCAGGAACCCACCCACCGTGCCGAGCACCCAAAAGGAGAGCGTGAAGTGCGAGAACGACGTGCGGTGGCTCTGGTCGGACGTGCTCCAACGCATCGCCGAGCAGTTCAGCGGCGAACCCGTCGACGCGCATGTCGACGGCCAGGAGCTCGTCGTCGAAGGCGATGAGAGCGCGCAGCGCGCGGCGCGGCGCGCCCTCGAAGTCGTTGAACGCTGGCTCGGGCGAGCGTGGAGTGTCGACCTCGTCGAGTTGCCTTGCGGGGCGCTCGACGCGGCAACCAACAGGGCGACCGGTTCGGTGCTCAGCACGCGCGAAGTTGACGCGCTGCTCGCGGCGTACCCTTCCGCAGTGTCCACAGCGCGTCGCGCGACCACCCGCCGAGTTGCTCGCTTCAGCCGCGAACGCCACGTACCGCACCTCTACGACCACGACGTGGAGGTCAGCGCGATCGAAGGGGTGACCGATCCCATGATCGTTGTCCCGCGCTGGGGACGCGACGCCGTGGTTTGGCTCGCGCCGCACCTCGACGGACGTGTGCTCGTCTCGTGTTTGTGGCGGCCGGGCGAACCGCTTGGAGAGCCTCGCCTCCGCCAGATGTACGGGCCGGATCATCCGCCCATCGAGCTCGCGAGCGGGTCCGGATCACAGCGCGCCGGCTCGGCATTTCTCGAAGACGGGGTGGCGCTCGTGCTCATGGACGGGAGCGACGAGCGCCGCGAGGGTGGCCTCAACCATGGTCCTCTGCTCGTGCGTGTGCGCGCGGCCGACGGCAACGAACCCGGGGCGCCGGACGTCGCCTTCTTCGGACTCGGCGCGGGAGACCGTCCGCCTTCATGGGTCCCTGGTCCGTACTTGAATCGACCCGAACCATCGGGCGGGTGGGTTCCGTTCAACGATTCGCTCGATGGCGATGTCCAGAGCGATCAGAACGGGGCGCCGCTGTTCGCCAGGAACGCCCTCGACCTCTCGACACTGCTCGAGAACGTCCGCGCCGCGTGGAAAGAGGCCGAGCTCACCGGGGTCATCGAGCGGCTCGGCACGGAGGCGCTCGCGGTGGGACCGCCGGAGGCGCTCGCGATCGCGTGCGACCTTCTCACCACCCGGCTCGCCCCCAAGGCGCGCTCATTCGCGGTCGACGTCCGGGTGTGTGTCGTCGAGCGCAACTCGATCCAAGGCCTCACGGTGGGCGCGCCTCTGCCGGAGGCACACCCGCTGCTCGACTCTACCTTCGAGCGACGGCTCGGCGTGACGGCGCTCGGGAACGCGATCGGGCTCACATCGGCCCATTCGTGGATGATCATCGGCGATGTCGACGTGGAGATCGCACAAGCGATCTCCCTCGGGGATCCGGTCCCCGGCGTCGTCGATTCGGGGTCGAGCTTCCGCGCCCAGGTCGTGCCGCGCATCGATGGGCGCTTCGTTCTCGGCCTTCAGCTCTTAGAGCGCACCGTCGCGCCACCACCTTTCCCCACAACGGGCACGGTCGGCCTGGGCCTCGCGACGCCCGATGGTCCGAGCTACCCCAACGCAACAGCCGCGCGAGTGGTAGCCGTTCGAGTGGTCGAGGCGGACGGGCAGAATTGACGCCCGCGTTGGTCGCGCCTCGCATCGAAGCCGAACGGTTCCTCGTCGAGCGACAGGCTCCCGAGCGACACGACCCAGTTGCGTCGGTCACGTGGTCGGTTCGCGCTCGACGACCGACAGTACCGCCATGATTTGGTGCCCCGCGAGTTGCCCGAGCGCATCTGTGAGCTGCGCTTCAGTGAGACCGAGGTCATTGGCGAAAGCCGCCCACGCCGGGGCGGTGAACTTATTGCGGTAGTCAGCTGCCACATCCTGCAGATTCGCCGGAAAACAATCGCCCGAGTTCGAATATTTCATGCAGAGATCGTAAGTGCGGAATTTTTCCCACAGGTTCGTGTCCGGATTCGGACTGCACCAACCACCGTCGCCGGTTTCCTCGGTGACTGAGAGGGTGATGTTGTCCTTCGGCTTGAGCTTGTCGAGCGCGGCGTTGATGGCGGCGATCCATGCCTGCTCAGCCGCGTGGTGATTGAATTCGCCCAAAACCATCGGCACGATCCCTGGCGAATCGGGTGCGCCGAAGTAGCTCGGTGGAATCACGACGGGCAGGCACGAACGTGGCTTGTCCGTTGGTTCCACGCCCGTGAGGCGGCAGAGATGTAACGTGAAGGATTCCTTGAAGCGCATGTCCTGCTCGATCAAGAATGACTCGAGCGTCGTGTGCCGCCCAAGCTCAATGCAGAGTCGAACGTGGGCGATCGGAACAGAGGTCCTCTTGTCAGTCATCGTTGATGCTCTTTGCGCAGCGGATACCGCGCGTCGGGGGAGTTCCTGGAAAGGAGGCCTGAACCTCCTGGTACTGCGAGAGTTCGCTGAAGCCGCGCTCGCTCCAATTCCAGCCCTTGCCGCGACGGTGTGTCGGCAGCTCGAAGAGGCGACCCTCGACCTCGCCGAGGGCCATGGACTCGGTCCATTCGGCGACGTTGCCCGCGAGGTGCAGGATCGGTGTCGCGCCCGGCGTCGCATCGATCGTTCGTGTGCGCGCCGGGGTCAGCGCCAAGGAGAGGGTGTCGACCCTCTGCACGTCGCTCTGATCGACCCAACCGCTTAGGTCGACGGTCGGGAACACCGAACTGAGCAGCGCGGGGTCGTCGCCCCACGGGAAGCGCCGCCGCGCGTCGCCCTCGAGCGCGCGGGTCCATTCGAGCTCTGTCACGAGCCGCTTGCCCGCCCACTCTGCGTAGGCGCGCGCTTGGTAGAAGGTAACCCCAGCGACAGGCAGGTCCTGCCACCCCGGCCGCGCCGTGATGAGCTCCCAATACGGCGGCCGCATGCGTCGCGCCGTGCCCTCCGGACGCGACTCGAGGAACGCCGCGTACTCGCCATTCGCCGTCTCATAGGCGTCGACGTAGAACGCTGGCACCTGGACCTCGAGCGTCACAAAACGCCCGTCGCGCATCAACGGCAAAACGGTCGTGGTGGTGCCGGCGGGCACGAAGACCATGTCGCGCTGGACCTCGGTGGTTCCGCGCACAGGTACCAGTCCCTCGTCGTAGACGCGACCCCATTCGCCGTACCAGCGGGTCAGCTCTGCCGCGCCGAAGCCCGCGCGCCGCACGACGACTCGGTAGTGCCCCGGGGACAGCGGCGACCGCGCGACGGGCGTCGCCAGAACCACAGGCGAACCGGTGGACAGTCCCGTCGTGACGTCCAGCGCGTACAGCTCGACGACGTCCCGTTGCTCTTCCGTCGTGAGCGAGATGAGGGGGAAGTCGTCGCGCAAGTCCGTCGGCGGCGAGCCGCGCAGCAGGTCGGCGTCGCGCAGCCGCGCGCGCGCCGCGAAAGCCGCGCGGAGGTCCTGCGGGGTCGCGCTGCCGGGCGCCAGCGCGCTCGCCAACGACGCGTGCGCGACCTCGGCTTCCGAAGCGCCTCGCTCGGCGAGCCGCGTGTGGAGCAGCGAGAGCCGCTCGGAGGCCCAAGTGGCTCCGCCCGCGCGCTCGGTCAGCCCGGCGAGCTGCGCCGCAGCGTCGAGCAACCCGCTGGTGTCACCCCCCGCAAGCTGCGCGTCGACCTCGTCCTCGATGGTGCCCAGCGCGGCATCGAGCTCCGCGCGGCGCCCGGCTGAGCGCGCAAACACGATCAGCGCCGCGGCCGCGGCGAGGACGAGGCCGAGCACGAACAGCGCGCGCCGATGACGACGCGCGAGGAGCCAAGCGCGCCGAATCAAGCTCGAAGGCCGCGCCTCGACCGGCAGACCGTCGCGGAAGCGCCGCAGGTCCTCGGCGAAGGCCAAGGCGCTCGGATACCGATCGGCGACGTCGTGCGCCATCGCGCGAGCAGTGACCGCGTCGAGGTCCACCGGCACGTTGAGCGCGACCTGGCCGAGGCGCGGCGTCCGGCCCAACTGGAGCTGGCGCAGAATCCCCACGACGTCGCGGCCAGAGTATGGGAGTCGCCCCGAGACGAGGTGGAACAGGACGACCCCTAGCGAGTACACGTCCGTCCGCCTGTCGAGCGCCGCGCCCGACGCCTGTTCGGGGCTCATGGTGTGGACGCTGCCCGCGAGCACCCCGTCCTCGGTGATCGTCTCGTTCGCCGCGTTGCGCGCGAGGCCGAAGTCCACGACCTTGGGCGCGCCCGCGCGAGTCAGCACGATGTTCGAGGCCTTGATATCGCGGTGTACGACGCCGAGCTCGTGTGCCTCGTGCAACGTGCGCGCGACGGCCTCGATCACCTCGACGCGGCGCGCGAGCCAATCGGGTTCGTCGAAGCCGGGCAACAGCGTGCGAGCATCTCCCTCGAATTCGCCGATGCTGTGCAGCGCGACCTCGCGCGCGAGGTCGTGGCCGTCGACCCACTCCATCGCGATCCACGTCGAGCGTGTGTCGCCGCCGACGTCGTACAGCGTCGCGATGCCCGGCGAGCCGAGCTGCGCGAGCACGCGCGCCTCGCGGCGCAGCCGCCGCGCGAGGCCGCCGTCGCCGTCCTCGTCCGCGCGCAGGACCTTCAGCGCCACGCGCCGGCCTGCGGCGCGCTGCTCGGCCTCGTAGACCGTCCCGCCGCCGCCCCGCCCGACCTCGCGCACGATGCGGTAGCCGTGGAGGTGCGGAGGCCCGACACGCAGTTTGGCCTCACCCCCCGTGCCCCCCGTGCCCCCCGTGCCCCCCGTGCCCTCCGCGGCCTCGGCGAGGAATTCCGGCGGCACATGCGCCATCGACTCGAGCTGCTCACGCACGAGCGCCTCGAGCGCGCGGTCGCCTTGGCAGGCCCGCGCCAAGAGCGCCTCGCGCTCGCCCTCGTTCGTGTCCTCGAGTTGATCGAGGACGGCGTTCAGGCGCGACCAGGCCTCGGGATCCACGGCATCCTCGCGTGCAAGCGGGCACGCGCGCGCGCGAACTGGCGCTCGAACGTACGCAGAGGGAGGTCGAGGAGCTGTGCGGTCTCCTCGCGTGAATACCCCATCGCGCGCAGCTCGGCGGCGTGGGCCATGAGCGGGTCGATCGCCGCGAACTCGTTTAGGACCTCGTAGAAGCCGCACAGGTCGCCCCCGACCCGCGCCGCGACGTCTTGCGCGACATCGTCGAAGAGATCGCCTTCCGGCCGTGACGCCGAAGCGCGCACGTGGTCGAGCAGCGCGCTGCGCATCGCCACCAACGCGTAGGCGATGAAGTTCCGGCGGCTCTCGAAGCGCTGCGTCGTGCCGGCGCTCTCCACACGCAAGAACGCGAGCTGGATGAGCTCAGTCGCCTGCGGCGCGCGCGCACCGGCGCGGCGCGCGACGCCGATCGCGAGCCGATGCAGCTCGCTGTGGAGGCTCTGCCAGACCGCGTCGCGGGCCTCGTTGTCCCCCTGCTGGACACGGAGCAGGAGCTCCGTGATGTGGCCTGGATCGGGCAGCGATGGCGGCATCGGTCGCGTAGTCCGAGGCCTGTTGAGGCCGTCCGGGGGGGTCAGGTAGTTGAGCAGCATGACTGGGCGTGGCACCGCCTCCTCAACAGAGGACGGACCGGCCAGACGTGCGCCGCCATGATTCGGGCGGAAACGACCAAGGCTGTCAAGGGCGGGGACCGCGGGCGCCCCGCCTGGGGGAAGCTCCATCGGAGTCCTTGCCAATACGAAACTGTATCGGATCGCTCGAAATGGCGAGGAATCGAAGTCTCGGGCTAGAGTGCGAGGAGGATGTCGAGCACAGCCCACAGTTCGGCGCGCGGCCGCACTTTGCGCGCAGGTCTCGCGCTCGCGGTCATCGCGGTCGTCGGTGCGACATGGCGGTCGCTTGGAGACGCCGGCGGTGCGCCCATTCAGGAGCCGCTTGCGCACCTCGCGGGTGAGGCTGAGCCGGCGCACGGACCCTCGCGAATCACGGAGCCGACCGAGGCGGCCTCGAGAGCGAATGTGAATCGCGCGCCGGTGGGCGAGGCGGCCGAGGTGCCGACCCTGCCAGAGCCGCCGTCCTCCGGATCAGAAGCCGGCGAGGTGGTCCGCGCGCAAGGTGGCACAGTGCGCGGATTCGTGCGAGACCGCGAGCGCTTCGCGATCGGGAACGCGCGTGTCCACGCGCTGCAACAGCTCGCGTCGGACGAAGGGACAGAGGGCGCGTGGCAGGAAGTCGGAGCGCACACTCGGTCGTTCGCCGACGGGTCGTTCACGCTCGACACCGGCAAGCGCGGCACCTGGTGGTTGCGGGCCTCCGCCGGCCACGCTGCTTCGACGCTCGTCGGGCCTTTGACCTCAGGCAGCGCGGACGGGTTGACCGAGCTCCTGATCGACTTGGCTCCACGCGGGTCCATCGTCGGTCGCGTGCAAGCAGCGAGCGGCGAGGCGCTGACAGGACGTCGAGTCGACGCGTCCTGCGGCGACGGCGAGGTGCGCACGACGACGACCGACGAGGCGGGCGAGTACACGCATGCGGACCTGGCTCCAGGTTCGTGGCAAGTGCGCTTCATCGAATGGGCAGAGGTCTCGAGCAGCCCCTCGGAGCACACACACATTCTGGCCGGAGCGCCGCCCATCCCTTGGGACTGTCAGGTGCGCGACGGAGCGACGACACGCTTCGACATCAGCGTGCCGGAGCCGACGCGGGTCACTCTGAGAGTTACGGGGCCCGCTGCGTCCCTCGCGATGGCGGACTGGGCGATCGAAGCCAATTGGGACCAAACGGCGCAAGAAGAGCGCACGATCCAGGCGCGCCGCGAAGAGGACAGTGGGCTGTATGTGCTCGACCTCGTCACATCGGGAAGGTGGCGGTTGACGAGCCGCGCGAAGCTCGGCGAAGCGTCCGTCTCGATCTCGCAGGTCATTGATTTCCCGAGCGGTCCAAGCGATTTCGAATGGCGCGTCCCCACGGGCGCCGTTCGCGGGCGCGTCGTGGGCTCCGAGGCCAATTCCGTGGTCCGGTGTTACCAGACGACGAGCGACGGTCGCTTCCTCTCCGCATCCGTTCTCACGGGCGCCGACGGCACTTTCCATTTCCCCGTCGCGTTTGCAGGCAAGCTGACCCTCGGTCTCGGGACTTCAAAACGCCTGGGGGAATTCACGCTCCTCGAGGATGAAACAAAGGATTTGGGCGAGCTCCAGGCGCCGGATCGATAGCTGAAGACGCGCCGAGATGCGCCGAGATGCGCTCGACGCAGTTTCGGCGATCGACTCTCCGCAGGGCGGGAGAGCGAGCGCTCAGGCCACAGGTCGCGCAATCTTGCGGCCCACGGCCAAGAGGACGAGCGTGATCACAGCGAACGGGATCATCGACAAGAGGTCCGCATACGGGCCCTCGAAAAGAGGGTTGTTCGCCGTCGACCACTTACGGAAGAAGTTGTCGAGGCCCTCGAGCTGCGACGCCATGAACGCGATGGCGAAGCCCCAGCTTTCAAGACCTCGGCGCAGGCCGTGCCCTCGGGATACTTCAGCCGACCGTGCTGCTGCACGGTGAGCGCGCGACGCAACGGGATCATCATCAGGATCCCGAGCAGGCCGCCGAGCACGCCGACGAGGAGCACGCGCGTCACCTCGAGGTCGAACCCGAGGATCATGATCGCGGGCATGGTGACGCCGACGCCAAAGGCAATCGACTCACCCGCGCTGCCCGCCGTTTGGACGATGTTGTTCTCGAGTATCGTCGCGTCGGGGCGCCCGGTCTTCGACAGCAGCCGGAACAGCGTGATCGAAATCACCGCCACCGGGATCGATGCGCTGACGGTCAGGCCGACCTTCAGCACGAGGTAAAGCGACGACGCGCCGAAGACCATCCCGAGGAGCGTCCCGATCGCGAGGCCCTGGAAGGTGAACTCGGTCAGGCGGGTCTCGGGGCGGATGTAAGGCTCGAAGGGCGGCTGGTCGCTCGAGGGTGATCATGCCAGGGGTTGCTGGCGACCCTCGCGCCGAGTACAACCCATCGCCTTCCGTTCGGAGGGCCGCTTCCACTTTGGAGGCGAATGATCGGGGGGTCGGCAATGCCGGATCGCATCGTTCGTGTCCGTGAGCAGTTCGCCGTGGTCGACGTCGAGGTCGCGCGATTCAGCGCGGCTTCGGGCCTCGGTTGCCCGCCGGGGTGTGGCGCTTGCTGCACGTCACCCGAGGTCGAGGCGAGCATCGTCGAGCTCGCGCCCATGGCGGCTGCCCTTTGTGACAAGGGCCGCGCCCTGGACGTCCTCGAACAGCTCTCGGCGTCGCCTATGCCGGCGCCGTGTGTTCTGTATCGCGCGGACCCGTCCACGGTCGGGCAGGGCCGCTGCAGCGCGTACGCCGAGCGCCCGATGATCTGTCGCCTCTTCGGGTTTGGCGCGCGGAGGACCCGCACAGGTCGCACGGAGCTCGTCGCGTGCCGCACGATGCGCGCGAGCGACCCTGAGCGCATGGCGGCGGTGGCAGGCAACGAAGTCCTCGTCGACCTGGCCCCGATGATGTCGGACCACGCACAAGCCGTCGCGGCCGAATCCCACTCCACCGGGGCGCGACTCATGCCAATCAACGCTGCGCTACGGCAAGCGTTGGAGCGGGAGCTCTTCCTGCGGCGCCTCGCGGGCGAGGCCGAGGTTGGGCTCACCGTGCCCCCGACGGACGGGGAGGGCGAAGGCGACGGAGCGACGGAGCCTCCGTTGGCGGCCGCCTGACGCGCGGGCCACGATCGACTGCGCGCAGAGCGACGGAACGTATGAACCCCAGGTGTCAGCGAATTTGCCGCCCAGCTTCGACGTGCGCGTCGTGCGCAAGGACGCGCGCGACGCATACCGCGCCGCCTTCTATCCTGGCGCGCAGCTTCTCGACGCGACGACCGTCGGCTTCGAGACGTCGGATTGGTTCGAGGTCTTGCGTCTCCTGCAGTTCGTCACGCAGTGATGGGGCCGCGGATGGAGGGCGCGCGACCCCGAGTGGGAGGCGGAGGAGCACGTCGACGCTCACGGACACCTCGGGCGCCTTTGGAGGGCCCAGGTGCAGCGCGCCCGCCCCCACCGCATCGAGCGCGCAAGAACTGCGAACCAATGAATGTGCAGGTTGCAAAGCTGGCCCGCTGGCCCAGAAGACGTAGAGAACACCGCGCAGCGGCCCCCTCGTTCGATTCGGCGGACAGCCGGTGAAGTGAACTTCAGAGGCCTCGCATCGCGCATAAATGACGACCATGATAACGCGAGCGTCAGATGCAGGGCAGTTGCCTGCCATCGAAGAGTTGCCTGCCATCGAAGAGTTGCCTGCCATCGAAGAGTTGCCTGCCATCGAAGAGTGGAAGGCCGCGATCGAGCGCTTTCAGCGGCCCTCGACATATCGCGCGGTCTTCCAGCTCGTCGACACGCTCGTGCCCATCGCCGTGCTCTGGTACTTGATGCACCTGTGCCTCGCGCGGTCGCTGTGGCTCGCCCTGCCGCTCGCCGCCGCTGCGGGCGCGCTCCTCGTACGCGTCTTCATCATCTTTCACGACTGCGGCCACGGTTCGTTCTTCCGCTCGCGGCTCGCGAACAACGTGACGGGCTTCGTGACCGGCATGCTCACGTTCACGCCCTTCTACAACTGGCGCTGGGAGCACGCGCGTCACCACGCCAGCGCAGGCGACCTCGACCGCCGCGGCACGGGAGATGTGTGGACGATGACGGTCCAAGAGTACCTCGAGTCATCGCGTTGGCGCCGCTTCGCGTACCGACTCGCGCGCAACCCGATCGTGCTGTTCGTCATCGCGCCGGTCTGCGTATTCCTCTTCTGGCAGCGCCTCGTGCCGAAGACGCGCAGCAAGCGCGAGCGCAACTCCGTGCACTGGATGAATTTCGCGCTCGTGGCGCAGTTCATACTCATGAGCGCCTGGCTCGGCGTCGTACCGTACGTCGTCCTGCAGGGCGTCGCGATGATGGTCGCCAGCGCGGCCGGAGTCTGGCTCTTCTATGTGCAACACCAATTCGAGGACGCCTACTGGGAACGCTCCGAGGACTGGAACTACACGGCCGCCGCGATGCAGGGCAGCTCCTTCTACGAGCTGCCGCGCGTACTGCGCTGGCTGTCGGGCAACATCGGCTACCACCACATCCACCACCTCGCGCCGCGCGTTCCGAATTATTACCTCGAGCGGTGTCATCGCTCAACAAAGATCTTCGAGGATATCCAGCCCATAACGCTGCGCCACAGCCTCCGGTCGATGAGCCTTCACCTTTGGGACGAAGGCCTGAAGAAGCTCGTCCCCTTCCGCCACATCCGCGGTCGGCGACGTACACACGGCTGAACGCTGCCCCTCTCCACCTGAGGCTTCGGGAGTTGCCGACGTTCGGAGACCAGCCCGTCGACCATGCGCATCGCACGTCCATCAACGAGATGCCCGGTCATTGCGCGCGCAGATCCCGGCCTCGCAGGCGCAGGGCGTTGCTGATCACGGACACGGAACTCAGGCTCATCGCCAGCGCGGCAACCATCGGCGAAAGCAGCCAGCCGGTGAACGCGTACAGCGCTCCGGCGGCGAGCGGCACGCCGAGCGCGTTGTAAACAAATGCGAAGGCCAGGTTCTGCTTCATATTGGCCACCGTCGCCATCGACAGTGCCCGCGCGGTCGCGATGCCGCGTAGGTCGCCCTTGATCAGCGTGAGCTGGGCGCTGTTCATCGCCACGTCAGTGCCGGTCCCCATAGCGATGCCGACGTCGGCCCTGGCCAGCGCAGGCGCGTCGTTGATTCCGTCGCCGGCCATCGCGACGATACGGCCCTCGGCCTGCAGCTTCTCGACCAGCTTCAGCTTGTCCGCTGGCTTGACCTCGCCATGTATTTCTTCGATGCCGAGGCGCTGGCCGACCGCCTTGGCCGTCGTCAAGCCGTCCCCGGTGGCCATCACGACGCGCAGACCCGCATCGCGCAGAGATTTCAATGCATCGGGTGTCGTGGCCTTCACAGGGTCCGAGACGGCGAGCAATCCCGCGAGTTTGCCGTCGACCGCGAGGTGCATCACGCTGGCGCCCTGGCCCCGTAGCTCCTCGGCCTCGGCCTTCAAGCTCTCGACGGCCACACCGAGCTGGTCCATCAACGCCGTGTTGCCCAGCGCGAGCGACTTGCCGTCCACGGTGCCGCGCACGCCGATGCCCGACTCAGAGTCGAACCCTTCCGGCTTGGACAGCTTCAGGCCCTTTTCGTTGGCCGCCGTCACGATCGCCGCAGCCAGCGGATGCTCGCTGCCCTGGTCGAGGCTGGCCGCTAGGCGCAGGACCTCGTGCTCGTCGAATTCTCGTGTCGGCACGGCGCGCTCGAAGGTCGGGCGGCCTTCGGTCAGCGTACCGGTCTTGTCGACGATCAACGTGTCGACCTTGCGCAGGTTTTCGATCGCGGCAGCGTCGCGAAACAGAACGCCGTTCGTCGCTCCCTTGCCGGTGGCGACCATGATCGACATCGGCGTCGCCAGGCCCAAAGCACAAGGGCAGGCGATGATCAGCACGGCCACCGCGTTGATCAGCCCGAAGACCCAGCTGGGCTCCGGACCGAAGAAACCCCAGGCGAAGAAAGTCAACAGCGCCACCGACACCACCGTGACGACGAAGTAGCCGGCCACCACGTCGGCCATGCGCTGCATCGGCGCGCGCGAGCGCTGGGCCTGCGCGACCATCTGGACGATCTGCGACAGCACGGTGGCCGAGCCGACATGCTCGGAGCGGATCACCAGCGCGCCGCTCGTGTTCATGGTGGCGCCGATGACTTGATCGCCCGGACGCTTGGTCACCGGCATCGGCTCACCGGTCAGCATCGATTCGTCGAGCGCGCTGCTGCCTTCCACGACGACGCCGTCGACGGGAACCTTCTCGCCGGGGCGCACGCGCAGCTTGTCGCCCACGTGAATCTGCGCCAGCGGCACGTCCTCCTCGCTGCCATCGGCCTGGATACGACGCGCGGTCTTGGGCGCCAGCCCGAGCAGCGACTTGATCGCGGCCGAGGTCTGCGAGCGCGCCTTCAACTCGAGGATCTGACCGAACAGCGTCAGGGAGATGATCGCGGCAGCAGCCTCGAAGTAGACCGCCACGCGACCGTCGATGACGAAGGTGGGCGGGAAGACCTGCGGCGCCACGGTGGCGACGACGCTGTAGACGAAGGCCACGCCGGTGCCGAGCCCGATCAGCGTCCACATGTTGGGGCTGCGGTTGATGACAGACTGCGCGCCGCGCTTGTAGAAAGGCCAGCCCGCCCACAGCGCGACGGGCAGAGTCAGCGCGAGCTCGACCCAGTTCTGGCCCACGCTGCCGAAGAGCTCATCGAACTGCACCAGGCCATGGCCCGCCATGGCCAGGAACACAACCGCTACGGTGAACGGCAAAGTCCACCAGAAGCGACGCCTGAAATCGGTGAGCTCGGGGCTCTCGCCCTCCTCCAGCGCTGGCATCTCGGGCTCGAGCGCCATGCCGCACTTGGGGCAGTCGCCCGGGTGGTCCTGACGGATCTCCGGGTGCATCGGGCAGATGTAGATGGCGCCCGGCTCGGGGGCTTCCTTCGGCGCTGGCGCCGCCGATTCCTCCGGATCCGTGTACGTCTCGGGCGCTGCCTCGAACTTCGACTTGCAGCCGGCGCTGCAGAAGTACCAGGGGCGCCCGCCGTGCTCCAGACGGTGCTGCGAGGCCTTCGTCACGGCCATTCCGCACACGGGGTCCTTCAAGGGGCTGTCCGTCTCCGGCGTGGCGCCGGCCCCCTGGTGGCCTTGGTGAGTGTGATTTTTTTGGCTGGGTCCCGAGGGCATGTCCATCGTGTCGCTCCTGGTCTCGTTTGGCGGGTGATCATTCACCTGCCCCGTCCGGCACTGATCTGCCTGGCCCACGCGGGCGCTGCGGCGGACCGCGAGCCTTGCGGCCATCCGTGGCAAGAAACCATCCGTGGCAAGAAACATATACCAGAAGCTCCTGTGAAGCTCCATCCAGTCGCCACGGTCCTCTAATACTTGCCTTTCCGTCAACCGTGAGCGTCGGCCCTCGGCGTCCGAGGTTGCTTAGGGCGCTTTCATCTGATCCTGAGATCGTTTCATTTGTCCGCCTTACTGTCCTGTCTTGGAATCCCGTGCCTTCCGCCGTACGACAGAAAGAATGTTCGATTATTGCCCGCAACGTCAACTGAACCAGCACGGGCGACAAGTCGGATGAACACCGATGACCCGACGGTCTTGACGATCAACAGCGGGTCATCCACCATCAAGTTTGCGCTTTTCCGCGTCGGGCAAATTTTGGAGCGTGGCCTTCACGGCCAGATCGACGGAACCGATGCCAATGCGCGGTTGGTGTTCACGGATCCCGCTCGGAATCTCGTGCGTAGCCAGTGTGAATGGGCATTCGAACCGGAACGTACGGCTACGGCCCTCCTCGACTGGCTGGAAGCACAACACGTGTTCGATTCGGCGCGAGGTGTCTGCCATCGCGTGGTGCATGGGATGCGGCACACCGATCCGCAGCTCGTGACTCCGGCGCTGCTCGCTGAGCTGCGGTCGATCGCTGCGATCGATCCCGTGCATATGCCGCGCGCAATCGGGATCATCGAAGCCTTCGTCGACCGCCGTCCTGAGTTGCCACAGATCGCGTGCTTCGATACCGCGTTCCATCGCAGCATGCCTGGTGTCGCTCGCATGCTCCCGATTCCGCGCCGATATCAGGCGCTCGGAGTCGAACGCTATGGCTTTCACGGTCTGTCTTATGCCTACTTAATGGACACGCTGCGCGAGCTCGGCGACCCGGCCGCAGCGAATGGTCGCGTGATTCTGGCTCACCTCGGCAACGGCGCGAGCATGGCTGCCGTCCACGCCGGGCGAAGCATCGACACGAGCATGGGCTTCACGACGGCATCGGGTTTCCCCATGGGCACCCGCTCCGGCGACCTGGACCCCGGGATCGTGACCTACCTGGCGCGCACAGAACAGATGAGCCCCGCCGAATTCGAGCACATGGTCAACCATGAGTCCGGGCTTCTCGGAATCTCAGAAACCAGCGCGGACATGCGCGACCTTCTGGCACGAGAATCGACGGACACAAGGGCGAGCGAGTCGATCGAGTTGTTCTGTTATCAGGCCAAGAAGTGGATCGGCGCATTCACTGCAGCCCTGGGCGGTCTGGACACTCTCGTCTTCGCCGGTGGCATTGGTGAACACGCGCCGGAAGTACGCCGCCGCATGTGCCGAGGGCTCGAGTTTCTCGGCCTCGAGCTCGATGGACACCGCAACGCTGCCAACGAGAGCGTGATCTCATCGGACGCGAGTCGCGTGACGATTCGAGTCATTCCGACCGACGAAGAACGAATGATGGCCGCGGGAGCTGCCCGCGTGCTCGATGTCCAACACGAGCTCGGAGACACCTCATGAATGGCAAGACCCTCACGTCCGAGACACTCACAGCCGAGACACTGAGCAAGATCGACGCCTATTGGCGTGCCGCGAACTATTTGTCCGTAGGTCAGCTCTATCTCTTCGACAATCCACTGCTGAAGCGCCCCCTGGCCCTCAGTGACGTCAAGCCGATGCTATTGGGCCACTGGGGCACGACGCCGGGGCAGAACTTCGTCTACGCGCACTTGAACCGGGCCATCAAGAAGTACGACCTGGACATGATCTATGTCTCGGGTCCGGGGCACGGCGGTCCCGCCGTCGTCGGCAACACGTACCTCGAGGGCACGTACAGCGAGGTCTATCCCGAGATCAGTCAGGACGAAGCGGGCCTCAAGCGGCTCTTCAAGCAGTTCTCGTTCCCGGGCGGTATCCCGAGCCACGCTTCGCCAGAGTGCCCGGGCTCGATCCACGAGGGTGGCGAGCTGGGTTATTCGCTGAGCCATGCCTTCGGCGCGGTCTTCGACAACCCGGAGCTGATCGTCGCCTGCGTCGTCGGCGACGGCGAGGCCGAGACGGGGCCATTGGCGACCGCCTGGCATTCGAACAAGTTCGTGGATCCAGCGACGGACGGCGCAGTTCTGCCGATTCTCCACCTCAACGGCTACAAGATCGCCAATCCGACGATCTTGGCCCGAATTCCGCGCGAAGAGCTGGAGCAGCTGCTGTCGGGGTATGGCTGGCAGCCCATTTTTGTGTCGGGCCACGAGCCCGCGCTGATGCACGAGGCGATGGCGACCGGGCTCGACCAGTGCATCGAACAGGTTCAGCGCATCCGACACGAGGCGCGTGTGAACGGCAATCGTGAGCGACCGCGCTGGCCGATGATCGTCCTCGACTCACCCAAGGGCTGGACCGGACCGCGAGTCGTCGACGGCCAGCAGATCGAGGGCACGTTTCGTGCCCACCAGATCCCGGTCTCGAAGCCAGCGACCCATCCCGGTCACCTCGCGCTGTTGGAGGAATGGCTGCGCAGCTACCGGCCAGAAGAGCTCTTCGATGCTCGAGGTCGTCTGCTGCCCGAGCTGGCCGAGCTGGCGCCGAAGGGCGAGCGGCGTATGGGCGCAAATCCGCACGCCAATGGTGGTCTGCTGCTGCACGATCTTCAACTGCCGGACTTTCGCGACTACGCGGTCGAAGTTCCTACCCCGGGTATCGCAGGCATCGGTGACACTCGCGTGCTGGGTCCTTTCCTGCGTGACGTGGCGCGGGAGAACGAGTCGACGCGGAATTTCAGGGTCTTCGGCCCGGACGAGACGCTCTCGAACGGCTTGGGCGCGCTCTTCGAGGCGACGAATCGCCAGTGGGACGCGACAACCCTGCCAGGCGACGAATTCCTCGCGCCTACCGGACGCGTGGTCGAGATGCTCAGCGAGCACCAGTGCGAGGGCTGGCTCGAGGGTTATCTGCTCACCGGACGCCACGGCGTTTTCAATTGCTACGAGGCGTTCGTCCACATCATTGATTCGATGTTCAACCAGCACGCCAAGTGGCTCAAGGTCTCGGCGCAGCTCCCCTGGCGAGCCAAGATCGCTTCGCTGAATTATCTCTTGGCCTCCCATGTCTGGCGCCAGGATCACAATGGATTCACGCACCAAGATCCGGGTTTTATCGACCATGTCGCCAACAAGAAGGCCGAAGTGGTCCGCGTTTATCTACCACCGGATGCCAACTGCCTCCTGTCGGTGATGGATCACTGCCTCCGCAGCCGCCACTACGTGAACGTGGTCGTAGCGGGCAAGCACCCGGCCCCGCAATGGCTATCGATGGATGAGGCGGCCGCGCACTGCGCAGCAGGCGCCGGCATTTGGCCTTGGGCCAGCAACGATCAAGGCGCAGACCCCGATGTGGTCATGGCCTGCTGTGGAGACGTCCCGACACTCGAGACACTGGCGGCCGTCAGCATACTCCGCGAGCACCTTCCGGACTTGAAGGTCCGAGTGGTCAACGTGGTTGACTTGATGAAGCTGCAGCCGGCGAGCGAGCACCCCCACGGACTCGCGGACGACGCATTCGATGCGCTGTTCACCGTCGACAAGCCGGTGATATTCGCCTTCCACGCCTACCCGTCCTTGGTCCACAAACTCACCTATCGTCGCACGAATCACCGCAACATCCACGTCCGCGGCTACAAAGAGGAGGGGACGATCACCACGCCGTTCGATATGACGGTGCTGAACGACATCGACCGTTTCCACCTCGTAATAGATACGATCGCGCGCGTTCCTCAGACCGGGGAGCGAGGCCTGCAACTTCAGCGCACGCTCGGGGAGAAGCTGCGCGAACACCGGCGCTACATCAACGAGCACGGTCAGGATCTTCCCGAGATCCGCAACTGGAAGTGGTCGCTCGCATGACCAGCGCGGCTCCCGAAGTTCTACGCCTCTACTTGATCAGACATGGGGAGACGGCGTGGTCCCTGTCCGGCCAGCACACCGGTCTCGCGGACATTCCACTGACCGCGCGAGGCGAGGCCGAAGCGCTCGAGCTCGGACAAGCGCTTCGAAGCACCCCGTTCGCGTATGCCTTCACCAGTCCACGACAGCGCGCGCGGCGAACGAGTGAGCTAGTCTCACCTGGACCAAGCGTTCGTGTCGAGCCCGACCTGGCGGAGTGGGACTACGGCGACTACGAAGGACTAAAGACCTCCGAGATTCTAGCGCGACGTGCCGACTGGAATCTCTTCCGCGATGGTTGCCCCAGTGGCGAGCTGCCCGCGCAGGTCCTCGCCCGCATTGAGCGCTTTCTCGCGCGAATTCGTGCCTTGCATGGCAACGTCGCGCTCTTCTCGCACGGACACCTCAGCTGCGCGCTGGCGGCGTGCTGGATCGGCTTGCCTCTGATCGAGGCGGAACACTTCCAGCTCGGTACCGCAGCGGTGGCCGTGCTGAGTTACGCAACACATCATCCAAAAACACCGGTCATCGCGCAGTGGAACGTTCAGCCTGCGCGACTGCCGGTTCAGGGACCGAGCGACCTCGAGGAGACAGGATGAGCGGAACCAGAGCGGACCAGCCGAACACCGGCTCCGTCGTCGCGGTGCGTGGGAGCGTCGTCGACATCCGCTTTGATCAGAGACTTCCGCCGATCCAGACGATGCTTCGGACCGGCGACGGGGACCGCATCGCGATTGAAGTGCTCGCGCACCGCGATGCTCACCACGTGCGCGGGATCGCGCTGACGCCGACACAGGGCCTCGCGCGCGGCGCGCCCGTGCTCGACACCGGCGAGCCGCTTCGGGCGCCCGTCGGCCCGGGTCTGCTCGGTCGCATGTTCGACGTGTTCGGCGACGCCATCGACCGCGGGCCCGCGCTGGAAGACGTCGAGTGGCGCTCCGTGCATCGCGACCCGCCAGCGCTCACGCGACGGTCGACCAAGTCCGAGATCTTCGAGACGGGTGTCAAGGTGATCGATGTGCTCGTGCCCCTCGAGCGCGGGGGCAAAGCCGGGCTGTTTGGTGGCGCCGGCGTCGGCAAGACTGTGTTGCTGACCGAGATGATCCACAATATGATCGGGCATCACGAGGGGGTCAGTGTTTTCTGCGGGATCGGCGAGCGCAGCCGCGAGGGCGAGGAGCTCTACCGCGACATGAAGGCGGCCGGGGTCTTGCCCAATATGGTGATGGTCTTCGGCCAAATGAACGAACCGCCGGGCAGCCGCTTCCGCGTCGGACACGCCGCCCTCACGATGGCCGAGTATTTCCGGGACGACGAGCACCGCGACGTGCTGCTGCTCATCGACAACATCTTCCGGTTCATCCAGGCCGGCATGGAGGTGTCGGGCCTCATCGGCCAAATGCCGTCTCGACTCGGTTACCAGCCCACGATGGGCACGGAGCTCGCGAGCCTCGAAGAGCGCATCGCTGGCACCGCCAGCGGCGCCATCTCCTCCATCCAGGCCGTGTACGTGCCGGCCGACGATTTCACCGATCCGGCCGCCGTGCACACGTTCTCGCATCTCTCCGCCTCGATCGTGCTCTCGCGCAAGCGCGCCAGCGAAGGCCTCTACCCGGCCATCGATCCGCTGCAGTCCAATTCCAAGATGGCGACGCCCGGCATCGTCGGCGAGCGCCACTACGCGCTGGCGCAAGAGATTCGACGCACGCTGGCACAATACGCAGAATTGAAGGACATCATCGCCATGCTCGGGCTCGAGCAGATCTCGCCAGAGGACCGCAAAGTGGTCGGCCGCGCGCGCCGATTGGAGCGCTTTCTCACGCAACCGTTCTTCACGACCGAGCAGTTCACCAGCCACAAGGGCAAGCTGGTCAGCCGCGACGACGCCCTCGACGGCTGCGAGGCCATCCTGCGCGATGAGCTCGCCGACTATCCGGAGAGCGCGCTCTACATGATCGGCACGATCTCCGAGGCGAAGAAGAAGCGCGCCGCCGCGACGCCATCGAAGCCTCTCGCCCCCAAGGCTGCCGCGACAGCTCAGAAGGAGGTCGAACGTGCCGCTGAGCCTCATGCATCTTAAAGTCTTGCTCCCCTTCGAGATCTTCCTCGAGAAGTCGAGCGTTGCGCGCATCGTCGCCGATACACGAGCGGGCTCGTATGGCTTGTTGCCCCAGCGGCTCGACTGCACCGCCGCGTTGACGCCCGGCATCCTCATGTACGAGACCGAGGCGGACGGCCAAGTCTTCCTTGCGGTCGACGAGGGTGTGCTGGTCAAGGCCGGCGCCGAGGTGCTGGTCTCGGTGCGCCGCGCGGTGGGCGGCACAGACCTCCAACATCTACACGAGCTGGTCGCGCAGCAGTTCCTGGACGTCGACGAGCACGAACGAGACGCGCGTTTCACCATGGCGCGTTTGGAGAGCGGGTTTCTGCGCCGTTTTGCAGCACTGGGCCATGAGTGACCCGCAAGCCAAAGGCCCCGCGCCAAAAACATCAACTCTCGCCGACCGCATCGGCGTGCAGGCCGCGCGCAAGCTCGCAGCTCAGCGGAGTCCGACTCACGTTTGGTTCGGGCTGGGCATGATGGGACTGATCGGTTGGTCGATCGTTGTCCCGACCCTGGTCGGCGCAGCGCTCGGTGCGTGGCTCGATCGGGGCACCGCCGGGGCGTTCTCCTGGACGCTGGCGCTATTGATGGCAGGGCTGGTGCTCGGCTGCATGAACGCGTGGCACTGGCTCGCCAAGGAAGACAAGGCCATGCGCGAGGGCCGGGATGAGCGCGATGCCTGAGCTGCTCCGTCTGGTCCTCGCGGTCGCGGCTGGATTCGCGCTCGGCGTGTTTTTCTTCGCGGGTCTCTGGTGGACAGTGCGTCGCTGCCTGACCTCCAAACGTCCCGCGCTCTGGCTCCTCAGCAGCCTGCTTCTGCGCACGGCTGTACTGCTGGCAGGTTTCTACTGGATCGCGGGCGACAGCTGGCGACGACTGCTCGCGTGCGCGCTCGGCTTCGTGGTCGCCAGACTGGTCGTAACTTGGAGCTTGTTACCGCAGAGCGCTGCGAGCCAGCCGAGCGCTGCGACCCAGCCGAGCCCTGGGAGTCAGACGGAGGGCGCCCATGCACCTTAGTCCCGACCAGATCGTGTTCTGGCAGTTCGGCTTCGTGAACCTCAACGCCACGATCGTCTTCACCTGGGCGTTGATGCTGGTGCTCGCGCTCGGCTCGAAGCTCTTGACACGCAATCTGTCGGACGATGAGAAGCCATCCCGCTGGCAGGGCGTGCTCGAGATCGTCGTCCTCGGCATCGAGCAGCAGATCGCCACCGTCGGGTTACAGGAGCCGAGGCGTTACATCGGCTTCCTCGGCACACTGTTCCTGTTCGTGGCCGCTGCCAGCATCTGCACGGTGATCCCCGGCTACGAGCCCCCTACCGGCTCGTTGTCGACGACGGTGGCGCTCGCACTGTGTGTGTTCGTCGCGGTGCCGATGTTCGGCATCCTCGGTCGAGGGCTGCGCGGCTACCTGAAGTCCTACGTAAAGCCGACGTGGGTCATGCTGCCGTTCAACATCATCAGCGAGGTGTCTCGCACCCTCGCGCTCGCGGTCCGATTGTTCGGCAACATGATGAGCGGCACCATGATCCTCGCCATCCTCGTGAGCATCACGCCGCTCTTGTTCCCGATCGTCATGACGGTGCTCGGCCTGCTCACAGGCATCGTCCAGGCGTACATCTTCGCGATCCTGGCCGCGGTCTACATCGCGGCCGCGATGCGCGCGGGTGAGCCGGATCCAGACGCAGCATCGAATCCAGCACCCCAACCCAGCAGCTGACGGACACTCCATGGACGACACCACCATCATCGCAGCGACATCGATCGTCGTAGCCGGCATCACCACGGGCTTCGGCACGATGGGCCCCGCGCTGGCGGAAGGGCGGGCCGTCGCCACGGCCTTGACCTCGCTAGCCCAACAACCCGACGCATCGGCCACCATCACGCGCACGCTCTTCGTGGGACTGGCGATGATCGAATCCACAGCGATCTACTGCTTCGTGGTCTCGATGATCCTGATTTTCGCCAATCCGTTCTGGAATCACTTCATCGCTCAAGCCGCAGGCAAATGATCCATGCTCATCGATTGGTTCACGGTCGGCGCCCAGGTGCTGAACTTTCTCGTTCTGGTGTGGCTGATGAAGCGCTTCCTCTACGGACCGATCCTCGACGTCGTCGAGGCGCGCGACCAGCGTGTCGCCGCCGAGCTGGCTGACGCCAAGAGGAAGCAGCTCGAGGCCGGGGAGGAGCGCGACACGTTCCAACACAAGAACGAGAGCTTCGACCAGGAGCGTGACGACCTGCTGAAGAAGGCCCAGGAGGCGGCGGACGCCGAGGGTCAGCGCCTGCTCGGGGCGGCCCGGGAAGCCGCCGACGCGGCGAGCGCCAAGTTCCAACAAGCGCTCCACGACGAAGCGCAAGGCTTGAAACGCGGCATCGCGAATCGCGCCCAACGAGAAGTGTTCGCCATCGCGCGCAAGGCCTTGACCGATCTGGCGTCGGAGAGCCTCGAGGCGCGGATCAGCGAGATCTTCGTCCAGCGCCTGCGTGGGCTCGACGACGCCGCCAAAGCAGGCTTGGGCGACGCCCTGCGCGCCACGACCACGCCGGCGTCGGTGCGCACCGCCTTCGACCTGCCGACGGAGCAGCGCGAAGCGATCCAGAACGCCCTCGACGAGACCTTTTCGATGGCCGTGCCTCTGCGCTTCGAGACGTCCCCGGACGTCGTCAGCGGCGTCGAGCTCACCGCGAACGGACAGAAAGTGGCGTGGAGCATCGCCGAATACCTGCGCTCGCTGGCGGAAGGTGTCGACGAGCTGATCGGTAAACAGCGCAGCTCCGAGACCGAGCCAGCGCCGGCGCAGGAGGCAGCCCTTCACCATGGCGAGTAGCCTGCAACAGGTCTTCGAGCGCGTGTTCGACGACCTGCGCGAGGTCCGGGAACGCTACGCGCCCGGTCTGCGACCGCGTGAGGTCGGCACGATCACCGAGGTCGGAACCGGGATCGTCAAGGTCCGAGGGTTACCGAACGCCGGCTACGAAGAGCTGCTGGCGTTCCCAGGGGGGCTGTTCGGCATCGCGTTCAACGTCGACGAACATGAGCTCGGCGTCGTTCTGCTCGGGCAGCACTCGCATCTGCACGCTGGCGATGAAGTGCTGCGCACCGGTCGGGTCATGGACGTGGTCGTCGGCGAGGGTCTATTGGGCCGGGTTATCGATCCTCTCGGCCGCCCCCTCGACGGGCTGGGGCAGATCGTTTCAGAGGAACGCCTGCCGATCGAGCGCCCGGCAGCCGCGATCATGGACCGGGCGCCTGTGACCGTGCCGCTACAGACTGGCGTGATGGTCGTCGATGCGCTGATTCCGATCGGCCGCGGCCAGCGCGAGCTCATCCTCGGCGACCGCCAGACCGGCAAGACCGCCATCGCGCTCGACACGATCCTCAATCAGAAGGGACGCAACGTCGTCTGCGTTTACTGCTCTATCGGCCAGCGCGCCGCCGCCGTCGCCAAGGCGATCGCCGTCCTGAGGGAACATGGCGCGCTCGAACACACCGTCGTGGTGGTTAGCGAGGGCAATGATCCACCTGGCTTGGCCTACATCGCGCCGTACGCGGCGACCAGCATCGCCGAGCACTTCATGGCCGCGGGCCGCGATGTATTGATCGTCTATGACGACCTGACCCAGCACGCGCGGGCCTATCGCGAGCTCTCCCTGCTCCTGCGGCGCCCGCCCGGACGTGAGGCTTTCCCCGGCGACATCTTCTACATTCACTCGCGGCTGCTGGAGCGCTCGACGCACCTGCGCCCGGAGCTCGGCGGCGGCTCGCTCACGGCGCTGCCGATCATCGAGACCGAGGCCCAGGACATCTCGGCCTACATCCCGACGAACTTGATCTCGATCACCGACGGGCAGATCTATCTCTCGCCGTCGCTGTTCGAGTTGGGCGTGCTCCCGGCCGTCGACGTCGGCAAGTCGGTGTCGCGCGTCGGCGGCAAGGCGCAACGCGGCGCCTACCGAGCAGTGGCCGGTGACCTCAAGCTGGCCTACGCGCAATTCGAAGAGCTCGAGGCCTTCGCTCGCTTCGGTGCCCGACTGGACGAGAGCAGCCGCAAGGTCATCGAGCATGGTCGCCGCATCCGCGCGTGCCTGAAACAGGCGGAGCTCGCCCCAGTGTCCGTGCCCGCACAGATCGCCGTGCTATTGGGGCTCAGCGCCGGCCTGTTCGACACGGTGCCGCTCGCGAGGATGTCCGATGCCGAACGCGCCGTGCGCGAGGCAGCGGACGGGATCCCCGCCGAGGTGACTGGACGCTTCGAGACGGCCAAGACGCTGGACGACGCCGACCGCGAGCTGGTGATCGACCTCGTGCAGAGGGCGCTCGTGCCGTTCCAGCCGGCCCCGGCCGCGAGCCCTCGGCGAGCGGAGGCTTCGGGCGCGGAGGCTTCGGGCGCGGACGCTTCGGGCGCGGACGCTTCGGGCGCGGATGCTCTGGGCGCGGATGTGCCGACGAGCTCGGTGGCAGGCGAACCCGCGGCGGCCGAGGCGACTCCAGTAGCCGAGCGGCCCGCGTCATGAGCGAGAGCACCGCGAGCTTGCGCCGGAAGATCGCCAGCGCGGGCGACCTCCAGTCGGTCGTGCGCACCATGAAGGCGCTCGCGGCTGCGAGCATCGGCCAATACGAGAGGTCGGTGCTGGCGCTCGGCGACTATTACCGGACCGTGGAGCTCGGCCTCGGCGCGTGCCTGCGCCAGCTCGGACCGGAGACGCTCCGCGCGGGGCCGCAACGCGGCGCGGGAGCGCCTCACGTGATCGGCGTCGTGGTGTTCGGTTCCGACCAGGGCTTGGTCGGCCAGTTCAACGAGGTGGTGGTCGACTTCGCACTCGAGTCCCTCGCCACCCGGACGGGCGAGGTGCACCTTTGGACGGTCGGCGAGCGGGCCCAGGCCCGCCTCGCGGATGCTGGCCTCACATCGAGCAAGCACTTCCGGGTGCCGAGCTCCATGCAAGCCGTGACCCCGCTCGTCGGCGAGATCCTGATGCAGGGCGAGGCGCTGCACAGCCAGGGCCACATCGACGAGCTGCGCCTGTTTCACAATCGCCCGACCGGCAGCGCCAGCTACGCGCCCTTCAATCACAAATTGCTACCACTCGACGCGAGCTGGCTCGCTGGACTGATCGACGTCGCCTGGCCGTCCAGCAAGCTCCCGGAGGTCATCGGCGACGTCGCCACCACCTTGCGCGCGCTCACTCACGAGTTCCTGTTCATGTCGCTGTTCCGCGCCTGCACCGAGTCGCTCGCCAGCGAGAACGCCAGTCGCCTCGCCGCCATGCAGCGCGCCGACAAGAACATCGACGAGCGCCTCGCGCACCTTCAGGAGTCGTTCCATCGCCTGCGCCAGAGCGGCATCGACGAAGAGCTGTTCGATGTGGTCGCCGGTTTCGAGGCCTTGACGGACCGCACAGATGGACAACGCACGACGCACTGAGAGGCGCGACCCTGGCTGGTGAGCCGGTGACCGAGGTGCTGGTCCGCGCGCCGGGCAACGACGCGGCGATCGGCGGCATCAAGGCAGTGTCGGCCAGCGGTTGGTTCGCCGCGCGGCCCTCCGGCACCGAGGCGATCTACAAGATCTACGCAGAAAGCTTCTGCGATGTACCGCACCTGCGCGAGCTACTCGACCAGGCACAAGGTATCGTGGACCGCGCCCTGCAATAGCCAGGGACGGACGCCGAACCAGGGGGCATGGACATGAACAGCCAGCAGACGCAACGCATCCAGCAGCAAGACATCAACACCATCCGCTTCCTGGCCGTGGACATGGTGCAGAAGGCCGACAGCGGCCATCCCGGCATGCCGCTGGGTGCCGCGCCGATGGCCTGGGTGCTGTGGACGAAATGGCTGCGGCACAATCCCGCCAATCCGCACTGGTTCGGACGCGATCGCTTCGTGCTTTCGGCAGGCCATGGCTCCGCGCTGCTGTACAGCCTGCTGCACCTGACCGGCTACGACCTGTCAATGGACGAGCTCGAGCGCTTCCGCCAGTCGGGCAGCAAGGCGCCCGGGCATCCCGAGCGCGGCCACACCGCCGGTGTCGAAGTCACAACTGGACCGCTGGGGCAAGGCATGGCCAATGCCGTTGGCATGGCCATCGCCGAGGCGCAGTTGGCGGCCACCTATGCCGTTGCCGGCCATGCGCCGATCGACCATCGCACCTGGGCCATTGTCAGCGACGGCGACCTGATGGAAGGCGTCGCGTCCGAAGCGGCGTCACTGGCTGGCCACCTGCAACTGGGCAAGCTCACCTGCCTGTACGACGACAATTACGTGACCTTGGCGGCGGGTACCGACATCGCCTTTTCCGAGGATCGCGCCGCGCGTTTCGCATCCTACGGCTGGCACACCGTGCTGGTGCGCGATGGCAATGACGTGGACGCAATTGACGCGGCGCTGGCGCAGGCACACGCGGAGACGAGGCGGCCATCGCTGCTCCTTGTGCGCACGCATCTTGGCTTCGGTTCTCCGGAACAGGACAGCTACAAGGCACATGGATCGCCATTGGGTGAGAAGGATGTCTTGGCAACCAAGCGCGCGCTCGGCTGGCCCGAGCAGCCCGACTTCCTGATACCGCCGGATTCGCTGCAGCGTTTCCGTGCCGCGCTTGAACGTGGCGCCGCGATGGAATCGGAATGGAATGCAGCCATGGCTGCGTACGCCGGCGCCGAGCCGGAACGCGCCGCCGCCCTCGACACCCGCATGCGCGATGCGCTGCCCGCCGATTGGGATGCCGAAATTCCTGTGTTTCCGGCCGACGCCAAGGGCCTGGCGACGCGCGATGCCTCGGGCAAGGTAATGAATGCGATCGCGCCGCGCCTGCCCGCGCTCGTGGGTGGCTCTGCCGACCTGGACCCTTCGACCAAGACCGCGCTGAAGGGCATGGGCGATTTCAATCCGCCGGCGCGCCCGTCTGACGACACCCAGGGTTCCGACGGCGGTGGCTGGAGCCACGCCGGGCGCAACCTGCACTTCGGCGTGCGCGAACATGCGATGGGCGCGATCGCCAACGGCATGGCGGCGCACGGCGGCTTCCTCGCCTATGGCGCGACGTTTCTGATCTTCTCCGACTACATGCGTCCGCCGATCCGCCTGGCGGCGCTGTCCAGGCTGCACGTGGTGCTTGTTTTCACCCACGACAGCATCGCGCTGGGCGAAGACGGGCCAACCCACCAGCCGGTCGAGCAACTCGCCAGCCTGCGCGCGATCCCCAATGTGTTGGTGATCCGTCCAGCCGACGCCAACGAAACGGCCGTGGCCTGGCGCGTGGCCGTGGAAACGCGCGGTCGGCCGGTCCTGTTGGTGCTGACCCGACAGGCGGTGCCGACGCTGGATCGCAGTGTCCTGGCCTCCGCCGATGGCCTGCGCCAAGGCGCCTACATCCTCGAGAACAGTGCGGGCGGCATGACGCCGTCGCCGCCCCAGTTGATCCTGATCGGCACCGGCTCCGAAGTCAGCTTGGTGCTGCAGGCGGCGTCGGTGCTGCGCGGTGAAGGCGTCACGGTGCGCTGCGTGTCGATGCCGAGTTGGGAGTTGTTCGAGGCGCTGCCGCTGGCCGAGCGCGAACGCGTGCTGCCGCCGTCTGTGCGTGCGCGCGTCGCGGTGGAATTGGGTGTCGCCCAGGGCTGGCAGCGCTACACCGGCGATGCCGGCGGTATGGTTTCGGTGGAGCGCTTCGGCGCCTCCGCGCCGGCCGATGTATTGCTGCGCGAGTACGGCTTCACGGTGGAGGCGGTCTGCGCCGAGGCGCGCGCCACGCTAGCGCGCGTGGCCGCGCGGGCGACAGTCTGATCGCAGGGCCGCGGCGTGCGCGCGAAGTCTGTCCGCGCCCACGCTGCTCCGCGCTGCGACTATTCCTTCTTCACCGCATGGCCGCCGAACTGGTTGCGCATCGCCGACAACAGCTTGTCGGCAAAGGAGTCATCGTCTCGCGAGCGCAGGCGTTCGATCAGCGAGGCTGTGATCTCGGGTAGGAATGGATCACGCGGGCCAGGCCCCGCGATCCCACGTCGGTGAGCATCGCCAGGCGGATCTCGTTGATCATCTCGCCGGCATGGCGGGCGACGATGGTCGCGCCGAGGATGAAGTCGCTGCCTTCGCGCACGGTGATCTTCACGAATCCAACGTCCTCGCCGTCGGTTACCGCGCGCGCCACCTCATGCATCGGGATGGTGAAGGTCTTGACCGGGATCCCGCGCCGGTTGGCTTCGCGCACATGCATGCCGACGTGGGCGATCTCCGGGTCGGTTTAGGTGCACCACGGCACCGCCAGCTCGTCCATGGCTTCCTGCCACCGAATAACGCGTTGCGCACCACGATCTGGGCCGAAGTTACGGCGGTATGGGTGAACTACCCCTGGGGCCTGTTCCGGATGCTCGCCGATGCCGGTGGCGGACAACCCTGGTCAGCGGGCCTGCAACCGTTCCCGACGGCGATGACGCAGTTGCGTCGCTCTCCGGCGATGGCGTGGCGACGTTTGAACGACGCCATGGCGACATCGCCACGCGACTCGAGGTGGCTGTGCATCCTGGCCAGGATGCGGAGCTACGCAACTCGGTCGACGCGGCACTCCGGGTGAAATGCCCGGGGCAGGAGAGCTCGCTGGCAAGGGTTGACGCCGCGTCGCGAGTTCGGGATCGTGGGGCGTCGTGGTTCGGGTGCTTCAGACCGCGGCTTCTTTCTCCTATACCCCCCGAGCGACGCGTCAACCTACCCGAGTAGTCACCATGAGCAAGAAGAAGCGCCCATCTGCCATCGAAGCCATCGAGGAGATGCAGGACGAACTCCCCTACGACGAACCGATCGACAAGAAGGACTATAAGCGCGACCTTGAAGCGCTGCAGACCGAACTCCTCAAGGCGCAACGCCACATCAAGGCGGTCGGCGATCGCGCGGTCATCGTGTTCGAAGGTCGAGACGCGGCGGGCAAGGGTGGCTCGATCAAACGATTCCGCGAGCACCTGAACCCTCGCGGTGGCGAGCACGTCGCACTCCCCAAGCCAACGGACGCCGAGCGGACCCAGTGGTATTTCCAGCGCTACGTCGCGCACCTGCCGTCGGCTGGCGAGATCACGATGTTCGACCGGTCCTGGTACAACCGCGCAGGTGTCGAGAAGGTGATGGGATTCTGCGCTCCCCAGGACCACGCCCTGTTCCTGCGCCAGGTCCCGGACTTCGAACAGTCGCTGGTCAGTAGCGGTATCCACCTGTTCAAGTTGTGGTTCACCGTGTCGAAGGCCCGACAGAAGCAACGATTCGACGACCGGCGCGAGGATCCCCTCAAGCGGTGGAAGCTGTCGCCGATTGACGAAGTGAGCGTGGCGAAATACGACGAGTACACCGAAGCTCGCAACCAAATGCTGTTGGCGAGCGACACCATGGTCGCGCCGTGGACGATCGTGAACTCGAACGAGAAGAAGCGCGCCCGCCTCGGCGCGATCCGCAGCGTGCTCCATTCACTCGACTACGAGCACAAGGACCATGACGTGGTCGGCGAGCCCGATGCCCGGGTGGTGCGTACGGCTCGCTCGGTATACATCGACAACTGAGCCGTGCTCTTGCTCCGGCGAAGGTACGGCGGCAGCAAGGAGCTCTCGAAGCGGAGCCGATTCCCGTGTTCGTCCACCCGTCGATCGTCGACGCGCGGGCGGGACACGGGTATCGGCCCGAGGCCAGACTGGATGTTTCGTACGGGCGCGTGCCCGTTGCGCACCACGAGGCGATGCCCCTCCTCGTCGCGCTCGGCGGCATGGCCCTCGATGTAAGCGGCGACCTCCGCCTCGATCGCGACCTGCAGGAGCTTCGTTGCTCCCTCGTACAGGACCGCGTCCAGCGCGTTCCGAGTCGTCGGGGCTTGGTGGATGTTGATGATCGGTGTAGCTTCTGTCATGTGGCGTTGCCCTCCCCCTCGCGGGGGCTTGTGGTGTCCTGTG
>Ga0163144_10002212_pt1 | contig 45329 bp, 43 predicted proteins | sample OliLak19BULKMAT1_FD_123175 | JGI IMG/M metagenome (GOLD analysis project Ga0163144, IMG submission 123175) | Freshwater microbial mat bacterial communities from Lake Vanda, McMurdo Dry Valleys, Antarctica - Oligotrophic Lake LV.19.BULKMAT1 | ecosystem: Environmental > Aquatic > Freshwater >... | reverse complement strand
TTCAGAAAGCCCATCGAGCACATCGACAAACCAACCTCCCGCCGAAGGCAAAACCAAAGCTACCACCCGCAACAAATGTCCTTCAAACTCAACTCATGAACTTTCCCCGGACAGCCGTGCGCCCCGCGGGAGAGGGGGGGGCCGTTGCGAAGCAATGGGAGGTGAGGGTCTTGAGGCGTGAGCCGGCCCCTGCCTACCCCTCAGCCTTCGCCTCCACCGGCTTGCGTCTCCGTATACGGATCTTGTGCCAGAAGCGCCGGCGCAGCGGCGGGGGCAGGGGTTGCAGGTTCTCCAGGAACACTTCCGCGCAGGACCGCCAGCTATAGGTCTCGGCATGTGCCCGCGCGGTCTCTCGGCTGAGCGCAAGGCAGTCGGTCGCGCCTTTCGCCAGGTCCCCGTTCAGCGGCGTGATCGTGCCCGCGCCGGAACCGGGGATCACGTCGCGTGGCCCCGTTGCATCGAACGCCGCCACCGGCGTGCCTGCCGCCATCGCTTCCAGCACCACCAGTCCGAACGTATCGGTCAGGCTCGGGAACACGAACACATCCGCGCTCGCATAGCAGGCGGAGAGTTCGTCGCCGAACTTCGCGCCGAGGAAAACCACGCCTTTATACTTGCGCTTCAGCTCTTCCAGTTGCGGCCCTTCACCGATGATCACCTTGGTGCCCGGCAGCGTCAGGTCGGCAAACGCCTCGATATTCTTCTCGACCGCCACGCGCCCGACATTCAGGAAAATCGGCCGCGCCAGTCCCGCAAACGGATCGCCGGGCTGGCCGGCCTCCACCCGCTTCAGCGGCGTGAAGGTCTCGGTGTCCACACCCCGGCTCCAGGCCACGAGGTTCGAGAAGCCGTGTTCCTCCAGCTCCTTCATCAGTGACGGCGTCGCCACCATCACCTTGCCGGAATACTTGTGGAACCACCGCACGAAGGAATAGCCCCAGCTTAAAGGCACCGGCAGGCGCGCTGAAATATATTCCGGAAACCGCGTGTGATAGGCGGTGGAGAAGGGGTGTTTCTCGGTCAGACACACCGCCCGCGCGGCCATGCCCAACGTGCCTTCGGTGGCGATATGCACCGCGTCCGGCTCGAATTCGTGGAAGATGTTGCTGATCCGCGGCCGGCCCCACAGGCCCATCTTGATCTCGGGATAGGTCGGCAGCGGCATCGTCATGAAGCCCGCGCCCGGGTGCACGATCTCCCAGACATGCCCCATCGCTTCGGTCTCGGCGATGATGCGCTTCATCGTGCGCACAACGCCGTTGACCTGGGGATCCCAGGCGTCAGTCACGAGCATGATGCGCATGGCATCTCCCACTGGACGTTTCATCGGGGCCCCCCGCGGGCCGTTCGCGGCGCAATGTGGCGGCGTTGCGCCAGTGCGTAAAGAGGTCCACTGCCGTCAAATTACGCTCGCAGCCAGCCCCGGACACAGGTAATCATGCGCGATGCCTGCGCTGCAGGCGCAAAACTTTGCCCCTTTCCAAATGAGTTCGCTGTTTCCATGCCTGATACCCTCGCCTCGCTCCCGGTCGACTGGGACGCGCTCGACGCCCTGAAATTCGCCGATGAGGAAGCCCTCCTCGAAAGCCTGATCAAGCAGGGGGTGCTGCCCGGGCCTGTCCGCGATGGCGCCGTCCGCCGGGCCGCGAACTGGTCGTCCTCGCCCGCTCGAAGGGACGGCGCAAAGGGATGATGGAGAGCTTCCTCGAAGAGTTCGGCCTGACGAATTCCGAAGGCCTCGCCCTGATGTGCCTCGCCGAAGCGCTGCTGCGCGTACCGGACGCCGCCACCCGCGACGACCTGATCGCCGAGAAGATACGCTCCGGCAACTGGGGCGCCCACCAGGGCCAGTCCGACAGCTGGCTCGTCAACGCCTCCACCTGGGGCCTGATGCTCACCGGCCGCGTCATCGGCGCGCCGGAAACCGCAAAGAAAGGCCCGGCCTCTTTCGTCGGCGGCCTCATCCGCCAGAGCGGCGAGCCGGTCATCCGCGCCGCGATGATGCAGGCGATGCGCATCATGGGCGAGCAGTTCGTCCTTGGACGGACGGTCGAGGAAGCCCTGAAGCGCGGCCGCCGCATGGTGAAGTCCGGCGAAGCCGCCCACTTCTCCTTCGACATGCTGGGGGAGGGCGCCCGCACCAGCGCCGACGCCGCCCGCTACTTCAAGGCTTACGAAGACGCCATCGCGCAAGTCGCCGCCGACAAGGACGCGAAACTCTCCCCGGAAGCCGCCAACGGCGTCTCGGTCAAGCTCTCCGCCCTCCACCCGCGCTATCTCGCGGTCAAGGAAGCGCGCGTCATGGCCGAGATGTATCCGAAAGTTCTCACGCTCTGCCAGCAGGCCGCGAAAGCCAATATCGGCCTCTGCCTCGACGCCGAGGAAGCCCACCGCCTGGTCATCAGCCTCAAGATCTTCGAGAAACTCGCCCGCGAGCCTTCCCTCGAAGGCTGGACCGGCCTCGGCCTCGCGGTGCAAGCCTACCAGAAACGCGCCCTCGCGGTCATCGATCGCCTCGGTACGCTCGCAAACGTCACCGGCCGCCGCTTCATGGTCCGCCTCGTCAAAGGCGCCTACTGGGACTCGGAAATCAAGAACGCCCAGGTCGAAGGCTATCCGAACTTCCCCGTCTTCACGACCAAGCAGGGTACGGACGTTCACTACCTCGCCTGCGCGCGCGCCATGCTCGCCGCTTCGCCCGCCATCTATCCCTGCTTCGCCACCCACAACGCCCACACGCTCGCCGCCGTCGACCTGCTCGCCGGGGCAGCCGGCGTCTCGGGCTTCGAGTTCCAGCGCCTGCACGGCATGGGCGAACCGCTGTATGAAGCCGCCGACGCCGGCACCCGCGTGCGCGTCTACGCCCCCGTCGGCGCCCACGAAGATCTGCTGCCCTACCTCGTCCGCCGTCTCCTCGAGAACGGCGCGAACACCAGCTTCGTCCACTCCTTCCTCGATGAGAGCGTGCCGCCCGAACAGGTCGTCACCGATCCCATCGCCAAGGTCGAAGTCGGCCCGCGCCGCCATCCGCGTATCCCGACCCCGCCGCGCCTCTTTGGCAGTGCACGGAGGAATTCCCTCGGCCACGATCTCAGCCAGCTCGGCGTGCGCAGCGGCTTTGCCTCCGCTGTGAAAGCGCTTGATGACGGCCCCGCCATCGCCGCCGGCCCCATCGTCTCCGGCGCCGTTGTCACCGGCGGCGGCGAGATTGTCCGCGCCCCCGCCGACCATTCCCGCGCCCTCGGCGCCGTCCTTGAAGCCGACGACGCCGCGATCAGCAAAGCGCTCGACTCCGCCGTCGCCTACCAGCCCGGATGGGACCGTCTCGGCGGCGCCAAACGTGCCGAGCATCTCCACGCCATGGCCGATGCGATGGAGGCCCAGGCGCCCCGCCTGATCGCCCTCATGGCCCGCGAAGCCGGCAAGACCCTGCCGGACGGCATCGCCGAAGTGCGCGAGGCTGTGGATTTCTGCCGCTACTACGCTCATCAAGCTACGGAGGAGTTCGCTGCCCCCGTCCGACTGCCGGGCCCGACCGGCGAGACCAACCATCTCTCCCTCCACGGGCGCGGCGTCTTCGGCTGCATCTCTCCCTGGAACTTTCCCCTCGCCATCTTCACCGGCCAGATTGCCGCCGCGCTGGCGGCTGGCAACACGGTTATCGCCAAGCCTGCCGAACAGACGCCGCTGATCGCCTTCGAAGCCGTCCGCCTCTTCCACAACGCAGGTTTGCCCGTCGATGCACTGCATCTTCTCCCCGGCCGCGGCGAAACCGTCGGCGCCAAACTCACCGCAGACCTGCGCGTCTCCGGCGTCTGCTTCACCGGCGGCACCTCCACCGCCCGCCTGATCAACCGCACCCTCGCGGGCAGGGACGGGCCGATCATCCCGCTGATCGCCGAAACCGGCGGCCTCAACGGTCTCTTCGTCGACACTACCGCCCTGCGCGAACAGGTCATCGACGACATGATCACCTCTGCCTTCGGCTCCGCCGGCCAGCGCTGCTCCGCCCTGCGCCTCGCCTTCTTGCCCAATGCCACCGCCGACAGCCTGATCGAAGGCCTGATCGGCGCCATGAACGAACTCAAGATGGGCGACCCCGCGTTGCCGGACACCGATACCGGCCCGGTCATCGATGCCGACGCGCGCGGCCTGCTGGAAAAGCATCTCGCCCGCATGAAAGGGGAGGCGCAGCTCCTCCACCAGATCGACCCCGGCGCGCTGGCCGAAAACGGCACAGGCTTCGGCCCGGCCCTCGTCGAGCTCACCTCCCTTGATCAGATCACGGAGGAAACCTTCGGTCCCGTCCTCCACATCCTGCGTTACGATCCGGACAATATCGCCGCCACCGGCGCCGCGCTCCACGCCAAGGGATACGGCCTGACGCTCGGCATCCACTCCCGCCTCGAAAGCTTCCACGCCGCCGTGAAAGCCGCCATGCCCGCCGGCAACACCTATGTGAACCGCTCGATGATCGGCGCGGTGGTCGGCGTCCAGCCGTTCGGCGGCGAAGGCCTCTCAGGCACCGGCCCCAAGGCAGGCGGCCCGCATTATCTCCATCGTTTCGCCACCGAACGGGTGGTAAGTGTCAACATCACCGCGCAGGGCGGCGACGCCGAACTCCTCAGCCTCTAGAAAGTCCCCGCTCCATGATCCGCCGCCTCGCCACTGTCTCCGCCGCTGCCCTGATGCTCGCCGCCTGCACGCCGGAGGCGGCTGAAACCGGCGCGGATGGCAGTGCCATTGCCGAAACCGCCAGCGCCGAAGCGCCCCCCCCCGGGGCCCCCGAAGACTTCCAGACCGCCTATATCCTCGAAAGCGAGAACTACACCGTCCAGCTCGACATCGACCCCGTCATCCTGGAATTCGACCCCGCGCTCGCCTACCGGCTCTTCAGCTACGGCAAGACCTCCCTCGACGAGCTGGGCGTTTCCGCAGACGAGGCCCGCAAGATGGCGGATGACGACGCGGCCACCGCCGGCGGCGAGTCCTGGTTCATGGGATACACGCTGGAAATCGCCCACAAGGCCACCGGCGTCTTTGATGATGTCATCTCCGTCAGCGACACGGTCGCCACCTTTACCGGCGGCGCCCACCCGAACTATTTCCTCGGCGGCGGCATCTACCGCAAGGGCGAGGCGGACGCTCTCCCGCTCTCCACCTTCATTGCCGATCCCGTGGCTTTCAACGACCTCGCGATCAAGGCGCTCGTCGCAGAAAAGCTGGAGCGCGGTTACACCGACACGCCTGCCGCCATCGAGGCGAGCCTGCGCGAACTGCTGGCGCCAACCCCGGAAGCTCCGGATATCTACAAAGGCCGCTTCGTCTTTGAGCCGTCGACCGAAACTGGCAAGATCAGCGGCCTCAGCCTGATGTTCTCGCCGTATGACATCGGCTCTTACGCCGAAGGCGCCTACTACGCCACGCTCCCCGCCGCAGACCTCGCCCCGATCCTCACCGAAGCCTGGGCCCCCCGCTTCGGCGGCGAGCCCATCGTCGAGGAAGAAGAGCCGGCGAGCGAGGAATAGGAACACCCTGTCATCCCGGACAGGCCGCACAGCGGACGTGATCCGGGACCTTCTCTGCGTTCCGTCCTCAAAAAGGTCCCGGCTCACGCGCTCACGCGCTGGCCGGGATGACAGCCAATCAGATCAGCACTTCTTGAAGTCCCAGGTCTGAGCCCGCGCGCCGTTGGCCAGCGAGATCGTCGCGCTCATCCGGCCGCCCTTGCGGGTGTAGACAATCTTCTGCGGGTAATCATGCGCGGAGTTGGCAAACGTCACCGTGTTCTTGGCGCGGCTTTCCTCGGTGAACTCAGAGGGCCCGAAGCCGCCCGGATAAGCATTGAACACCGCCGGCGCGCCGCCATCGATCCGCGCCTGCTCGAAAAAGCTCAGCGCGCCCGTTTCGTCATAGGTCAGCGAATAGCCGAACAGGAACCCGGATTCCGGTTTCGACCAGACTTCCTTGTAGCTCTTGTCCGCTGTGCGCCAGCACCCGGTCATCCATTTCAGGCCTTCATCCGCATGCGCCGCCGGCGCGAGCACGGCGGAGGTGGCCAGAAGCGAGAAGGCGATGAGTGCGTGTTTCATGTGTCCACCAATGGGCTGCCGGTTCGGGAGAAGGCCAAGGATAGCATGACGGACCCTGACGTGAAGAGCGCAGATCAGCCGCGCACCCCAAACCCGTTGCACAAGCCCGGCCCGAACGCCTGCATTTCCAGCAACTTATCTTCCATCCAGAACAAATGTTTGTCGTCATCCCGGTTTCGCCGCAGGCGAAGACCGGGACCCAGAAAGCCAAACAGAACAGACACTTGCGGCATACTGCGCTCGCACCGCGGTGCGCTGGCCATCGCCCACCCCAAAGAATTCCGCAGCTCCCCAATCCGGCTGGATCTGCACCCGAACTATTCTCCATGCCATTTGCCCGGCAGGCGCCGCACCGCAGGCCGAAATCCGGGCACACCCACCCCCAACACCTTGCCTTCGCCCGCCGCGAGAACAGGCGATAAAGAACCGATACGAAGTGATAAAAAATGAGAATCGCTGAGAGAAAATCGCCATCCGAAGTACAAGGATTGCAACGGAATGAAGCCGTTTGGAGAGACAAAAGCCGAACTTTCGCCTACAGGAAACACGCCTTTGGAAGAATAAATTCCATCCCGATCAAGCCGTTGGAAAACGCCCGCTAGGTCCTTGCGCAACACCTCCGCCCACGGAGCGCAGCCTCAGTCTGACGCCACCAGAAAATGCGCCATCAGCGCGGTCACCGGCTCGGCGCGGTTCTCCTGCCAGGCTTCCGCCCGCACAGACGCCATCCGCCGCCCCATCTTCAGCACATAGGCCCGCGCATAGAGATCCTTCGCATGACCCTGGCGCAGGTAGTCGATGGTCAGGTTGATCGGCTTCGGCGGGCGCGGCATGTCGGACACGAGAAACACCTGCAGCATCGCCGTCAGTTCAAGGAAGGACGCAATCGCCCCGCCATGCAATGCCCGGATCGCCACATTGCCGATCAGCTTCTCCTGGAAAGGCAGGATGGCGGTCATCTCGTCGCCCAGCACCTCGCAGCGCATGCCGAGTGTCTGCGCAAACGGGATGCGCTTCAGGATCGCGTCGATTTCGTCCGCTCTCGGATTGGTCAGCTGCGGGTTCATTTCTTGCTCCCGCCGCCGAGGCGCGCCTTGTTGATGGCAAAGGTGCCGGCCGCCGTGGCGATCAGCTTGTCGCGTGTTTCATGATAGGCCCAAGCCCGTGTGAAGCAGACCGACCGCGTCAGGTGATAGCATTCCGCCTCGCCGATGATGTCGCGCCCCTTCTCGGCCGGGCGCATATAATCGATGCGCAGGTCTATGGTCGCGACAAACCGCATCTCGGTCATCGCCGCGGTGCAGGCCATGCCGCACAGGTTGTCGAGAAAGGTCGTGATCACCCCGCCATGGATGACGCCCGATTCCGGATCGCCCACCAGATGCGCCTCCCAGGGCTGCAGGCCGAAGACATGACCCTTCTCGACCTTGGTCACCCGGAACCGGGTTTCGTTGGCCCAGGGCACCACGTCGCGCATCACGTTGATGTTTTCGTTCATGATGGCCGCGATGTCATATTGCTGTTTCGGCTTGTCGTTCATGCGGCCCGGCTCGCTTTCCGATTTGACGCCCTATGGAAGCCGGATAACATCGCGCGGGACTCAAGGAAACGGGTTCGCGCAAGGTAAGGATACACGACCATGGCCTTTGACGCAGCGGCAAAGCCGAAAACCTGCATCATCGGGGCAGGATGTTCCGGGTTCACGATGGCGAAACGCCTGAAGGATCTGGGGCTGCCCTACGATTGTTTCGAGAAATCCGACAATGTCGGCGGCAACTGGTATTACAACAACCCGAACGGGGTCTCGTCCTGCTACCAGTCGCTGCATATCGATACGTCCAAATGGCGCCTCGCCTTCGAAGACTATCCCGTGCCTGCCGAATGGCCGGACTTCCCGCATCACGCCCAGCTCTGCCAATACTTCAACGACTATGTCGATCATTTCGGCCTGCGCGAGACGATCACCTTCAACACCGCCGTCGAAGATGTGTCGGACCTCCCGGGCGGGCGCTTCCGGGTGACGCTCTCATCCGGGGAGGTGCGTGAGTATGACGCCGTCTGCGTCGCCAACGGTCACCACTGGGACGCGCGGATGCCGAAATATCCCGGCAGTTTCAACGGCTACCAGGTTCACTCCCACCATTACCGCGACCCCTTCGCGCCGTATGATTTCCGCGGCAAGCGCGTGATGATCGTCGGCGCCGGCAACTCGGCCATGGATATATCCTCCGAACTCTCCCAGCGCCCGCTGGCGGAGAAGCTGTTCATCTCGATGCGCCGCGGCGTCTGGGTGCTGCCGAAATACATGGACGGCAAACCCGCCGACAAGGCCGTGCTGCCGGCCTGGATGCCGCCCAAGCTCGGCCGCTCGCTCGCCAAGGCGAAGATCCGCAAGACCATCGGCAACATGGAAGATTATGGCCTGCCTAAGCCGGATCATGAGCCGCTCGACGGGCACCCGTCCGTATCCGGAGAATTCCTGACGCGCGTCGGCTGCGGCGACATCATCCCGAAGCCCGGCATCGAACGCCTCGACGGGGACTTCGTGGTGTTCACCGACGGCACGCGCGAGAAGGTCGATGCCATCGTCTGGGCCACCGGTTACAATACCAGCTTCCCGTTTTTCAAGCAGGACGAACTGACCCCGAAGGACAATGTCTTCCCGTTGTTCAAGCGCATGGTGAAGCCCGGCCGCGAAAGTCTGTTTTTCCTCGGCCTTGCCCAGCCCCTCCCAACGCTGGTGAACTTCGCGGAGCAGCAGTCGAAACTGGTCGCTGCGGCGTTGACCGGCGCCTACGCCTTTCCGCCTGCGGACGAAATGGACCAGGTCACCAAGGCCGATGAGGAGGCTCATCTCGGCCACTTCTATGACAGCCCGCGCCACCGGATGCAGGTCGACTTTTTCGGCTATTGCAAGGACCTGATGAAGGAAATCCAGCGCGGATCTAAACGCGCGAAGGTCAGCGTGTGAACTTGCGCCTCGGGGGAATGTTGCTGGCATTGCTGGTGCTGGGTGCGTGCGCCACGCAGCCTGCGCCGATCATCGTCTATGGTCCCCCGGTGGACTATGGCCCGCCGGGCGATGTCCGCAATCCGCCGCAAGGCTCGTTTCAGCCAAACGCCTTCCTGCGGCTCTGTGCCGGCATGGGTGTCTCCAACAGTCCGCCTGCGGACAGTGAACGCTGGATCCTTGACTACAAGCCGGTGATCCTCGTGGGGCAGGTGGTGCTGGTCACGGCCCCCGTCAATGATGTCTGCCTCGCCTCCGGCTTCGGCCTGCGGGCCGGGCGCCCGCACGCAGGGATTGATCTCACCAGCCAGCCGCCCGGCACCATCTATGCCGCCGCGCCCGGCCGGGTGATCGAGGCGCGCAATTCGTCCGGCTACGGACTCCAGGTCCTGCTGGATCACGGACACGGCGTCTATACCCGGTACGCCCACCTCGACAGCTTCGATCCCGGCCTGCAACTCGGCTCATCCCTGGGCTTTGGCCAGCCGGTGGGGCAGATGGGCGCGACTGGTAATGCCGAAGGTCCCCACCTCCATTACGAGGTGCTGACCGGCAATTACGATACGCCCAGTGCCTCGAGGGGCCTGACGCCGAATGATCCTTTCGCCTTCCCAGCCTATGATTTTGTGGGCTATTGAGAGCCGGGGAGGAATAAAAATCATGCACCGCCATACTCGGAGCGCCGCCGCAAGGCGCCTTGTCCTCGCCGCTGCCGCCGGACTCACGCTCACCGCCTGCGCCTGCTTTCCGGGCGGGGGGGCGGGGTCCGCCCCCGCAACGGCCCAGCAAGCCGATACGTTCGGCGCGCTCTCCGGCCTCGTCGGGAAAACCTGGCGCAGCGCGCCGGCAGGTGAAGGCGAAGCTGGCCCTGCCGACATTTCAAGATGGAGCTGGGACCTCGGCGGGCGCGTCCTCGTCAACCGCCATGCGCTGGAGGACGGCTCTTATGGCGGGGTCACCTATGTCTACGAAAACGGCCAGACCGGTTCACTTGATTACGTCTACGTCACCAGCGCCGGCTTCCACACAACGGGCAGTTTCGTGCTCGGCGAAGATGGCAGCTGGACCGCCGAAGAGGCCGTGACCGGACATGACACGATCACCCGGGTGCGCTCGACCGGACGATTGACCGTAGACGGACAGATGGCGATGACATCCGAATACTTCGCCAAGGGTGAATGGTCGCCGGGGCGGAATGTCGTTTATGTGCCGGTCAACGCCAGGATCCCGGAAATCGCCGGCAAGCTCGCCGAATGAAGGCCCGCTTCCTCGACCCGTCGGAGGTCGCGCGCGCCTACCGCGATCCGCTCTCCTGGGTCAGCCTGGCGGTTGACCTGATGCCCATCATTGCCGTGTTCGCTTTCGGCTGGAGCGCCACGCCGCTGGTCGCACTCTACTGGCTCGAGAATATCGTCATCGGCGCGTTCACGATTTTCCGGATGATCGGCACGGCTCTGGTGTCGGTCGTCAGCTTGGCGATGTCACTGTTCATGGTGCCATTCTTCTTCTTCCACTACGGCATGTTCTGCTTCGTACACGGAGTATTCATCCGTGTCTTTGCCGAGTGGAACAAGGGCGTGGATGGCGGCGGCGCGCTGGAGCCTATCTCGTTGATCCAGTGGGCGCTGGGCACGGCGCCGGAAATGCTCTGGTTCGTGGCCGCCATTGTCGGCGTCAGCGCGCTCTACTATGTGTTCGATTTCCTCTGGCGCGGCGAGTTCAAGACCAGCAATCCGCAGGCCGAGATGTTCTCGCCCTACGGACGGATCGTGACACTGCACATCGCCATCATCCTGGGCGCCGGTGTCGCCTTCTCCCTCAACGAACCCCTCGCCGGCGTTCTCCTGCTGATCTTCATCCGCGTCGTGTTCGGCATGTTCCAGACCGTCCAAAGGCGTCGCACCCGGGATGCAAAGGTGGGCGCAGCTGCGAGCGTTGTGGATGATGATGCGTGATCCGGAAAATGTACCGCCGGTCCCGCAAGAGACCGGCGAGATTAGAGTTGCGGCGGTCAGAACGCCATGCCGGTTCCAAAGCCAGCCGTGTACTGATTGGCGTCGCCAATCCCATCCACCAGCGGGCTGTCGGCAGCGTCGCCCACGAGGCGGCGATAGCCCGAGTATCCGGTGACGCTCCAGGTATCGTTCAGCGCATAATTCCAGTTGAAGCCGGGGCCGACATCCTTCAGGCCGCCGCCTGCGGCAAAGACCGGCAGGCCGGTTGCGCTTGATCCGGCCGGCGTCAAGCCGAAATAGGTCTGGGCATACTCGTCCGACACGAAGTTTGCCGACAGCTCGGTGCTGACGCGCAGTCGGGGCGTCAATGCCCGAGAGACGCTGATGGAGGGCGTGGCGATCCAGCCGTCATGCACATCCGAGATATCCTGCACGGCCTGCACCGCCACCCGAACACCGCGGCCACCATCCGGGCCAGTGGCCCAAGTGCGCGAGACATACCCGCCAGCCTCGACGGCGCCCTCGATCTTGTCGAGCCGTGAGACGATGCTGCCAGCGTCTTCATCCCGGCCGAAAGTATAGGTCATGGCGGGGCCGGCTTCCCAAACGTCCGATGGCAGAAGATCGGCGCGAAGCGCGAGACCTTCGAGGGCAATCGAGCGCCCGCCGAAGTCGTAGCGTCCGGCAAGGAAGGGGATAGCCTGCTGCTCTGAGGCGCCTTCGTATTCGGGTACGGCGCCAATACCGGCAGCGATGTAGCCCCCATTCTCGGCATGGGCGTCCGGAGTAGCAAGCGTTGCAGCGCTGATGGCGACGGCGAGTGTGGTGAGGGAGAGGATTTTCATGGGAGGTTCCTTTGGAGTTTCCGGGAGGGCAGGAGGAAGAACAGCGGCGTCTTCAGCGGCGCCGCAGGCAGGCTGCACCGGTCGCCGCCAGCCAGGCCGAAAAGCCGAAGAAACCGGTGATGGTGAAGAGTGAAAAAACTTCGTTTTCGCCGCCGAGCACGAGAGCGAGGCCTTCGCCGGTGCCGATGGTGTTGGCGGCGGCGGAGATCATGCCGGTAATTGCGACGGCACGCCGTTGCTCCGTCCACTGAACGCTAGCGAGCAGGCCCGCGAAGAGAGCGAGGAAGATCTGGCCCAGATGTTCCCCAATGGCGACGCCGCCATAGGCGTTAAGCGTATCGAACACCACAGATGCGGATGGATCACCGGCGGCATGCGCAGCCGCCTGGGCAGGGATGACGAATACCCACCGCGCGAGGCCGATGGCCTGCAAGGCGCCGGACAGCCCGCCGGCAATGGCTGCGCCGATGGCAAGGCCTGGCATCGCCGCAACGCGTCCCCGGGTGCGGGCCAGCCCGGCGGCGAGAGGCACAAAGAGCAGCGCCGCGAGTACGAATGCGTACCATGTCAGCACCAGCGGTGCGCCGCCTGCAGCGAATCTTTCGAGCACGTGTCCGGCGGGTTCGCGGAGGATTCCGGGATAGTCGAACATTACGGCGAGCACCGCATACGGAACATTGAAGCCGATAGCGAATAGGATTGCGGCGGAGCCAAGAAAGAGATGGGCGCGCATCAGACGACTCCTGAAACGACGGCCGGAGGCCAGAACCTGTTCAGCCCGGCCTCGACACCAGTGGCGCGGGCAAAACTGCGCAGGCCCGCGAGCAGCGGCATTTGAAAGGCCGCTGGAAGGTCGGCGATCACGAGATCCGCAAAGCCGAGGGCGAGGGCCAGCGCGAGCGGATCGGCAGGCATGCCGCCTGCGTTCGTCTCACCCGCGGCGGCGAGGACATAGAAGGTCCGCAGGAATTTCTCGAAGCCTTCGCCGGGTGTGCAGGTCGAGACGAACACTGTGGGCTCATTCAGCCTGTTGCGGAAACTGTGCAGGCGGCCCGCCGGAAGGGCGATGGCCTGGCCAGGGGTCAGCGTCGTGAGCGCGCCTTTCGCACCGGCCTCCATTTCGAGAGCGCCGCTTTCCACTTCGAAGGTCTCGTCGATGGAGCGGTGACTGTGCAGCGGGCTACCGGCGGCGCCGGGTGCTAGCCGCGTACGGAAGATCAGTGGCCCAGCCTCGCCGGCCAGAGGCGAGTTCAGGATTTCGGTTTCGTCGCCCGTGACAGGGTTCTCGAGGCAGCGAGGCAGATGGGGGGCCAGTTGCGGCATTGCGTTGTCTCCGATCGGTGACAATTAAATATCACCACTAGGTGACATACACAAGCCAGAATATCACCGGTCGGAGACATTTGTTTAAGGAGGCGGGAATGGCCGCAGCACGAAAGCCAGAGGCTGCAGCCCGGTCGCGAGACCGGGAGGGTACGGAGCGCGCGATCCTGGAGGCCGCCAAGGCGCTGATTGCGCGCGAGGGATATGCCGCGTTTGGCGTCAACGCGGTTGCGCGCGAGGCAGGATGCGACAAGCAACTGATCTATCGCTATTTCGGCGGCGCAGACGGGCTGATCGCCGCCATTGGCGAGGCCTCCGCTGGTTGGATCGAAGCGGCACTAGCCACTGTTCGCATGCCGCCCGGGCAGCCTTATGGTGCAGTCGTACTCGCGTGCAGCGAAGCGCTATTAGATGCGTTGAGGGCTGACCCCCTGATGCGGCAGCTGATCGGGTGGGAACTGACCGGCTCGGGTGATGCGGTTCAGACGATGGCAGGCGCGCGCGCAGCGGCGCTTGGTGCCCGCGTTCTGCCGCTCCTCAAATCTGCAGCGCCTCCTCCGGCGGGCGTCGACGCGCCCGTGCTCAATGCGCTTTTGATTGGCGCGGTTCAACAGGCCGCTATGTCTGGTTCAGCGCAAGGCGGTTTTGTCGGGATGCCGTTGCAGACAGATGCGGACTGGGACCGGCTGAAGGCGGGACTGCGGGCTTTGGTGACGGGCGTCTATGCAGGCGGATACGCCTCATGAACCCCATCCTCATCCTCGACTATGCAGGCATTGCGGTGTTCGCCGCGACGGGCGCGCTGGCGGCGTCGCGCAAGCAGCTGGACATCATCGGATTTCTGTTTTTCGCCGGGATGACGGCGGTAGGCGGCGGCACAGTGCGCGATCTGATCCTCGGCGTGCCGGTATTCTGGGTGGCGAACCCTGCCTATCTGGTCGTGTGCGCGGTCACTGCGGCGCTCGTGTATCTGACGGCGCACCTGTTCGAGTCCCGCTACAAGCTGCTGCTCTGGCTCGATGCGGTGGGGCTGGCCGCCTATTGCGTCTTCGGCGCCTGGAAAGGGCTCGACGTGACCGGCTCGCCGGTCGTGGCCATTGTGATGGGGGTGCTGACCGCGACCTTCGGCGGGATCCTGCGCGACCAACTGGCGGGAGAGCCGTCCGTCCTGCTGCGACCGGAAATCTATATCACGGCGGCGCTGGCCGGGGCGGCGATCTATACCGGGCTGGAGCTTGCAGGGCTTGCCCTGATGTGGGCGGCCGTGCCCGCCGCAATTGCGGCCCTGGCGATCCGGGGCGGCGCGATGCGTTTCGGCTGGTCGTTCCCGCCCTACAAGGGCAGGCCGGGGCGCAAGCCGGAAGACATTCCCTGAGACAACAAAGTTGACGCCTCGTGACGCCTCGTGCAGGGTAACAACCGGCGAGAGTTCAGGGCAATACATCATGGCAGATATCGGGGCGGATGCGCCAACGAGCGGCAAACGGGCGAATACCAAGGCGGCGAACCGGCGGGCGATTCTGACGGCGGCGCGGCGGGTGTTCGCGCTGATCGGCTACGAAGCGACCACCGTGCGCGACATCATCCGCGAGACCGACCTCGCGTCCGGCACCTTCTACAACTACTTCAAGTCGAAAGAGGAAGTATTCCAGGCCATCGCCGAGGATTCGACCCACCGGTTCCGGGCGCACCTGTCAGAAGTCCGGGCCCGGACCAATTCGCTGGAAGACTATATCGAGCATGCCTTCCGCGCCTATTTCAGCTTCATCGCGCGTGAGAACGAGGAAGCCATCAAGGCCGGTGCGCCGCACCTCGCGCTGATGGGCGTGCGGGTCGATACGCCGGAAATGCTGGCCGTGGCCGAAGAGATCCGGGCGGACCTTGAGCAGACGCTCGCCGGGGAGACGGCCGCCGGGCTCGATCTCGAATATCTCACCGCGGCCGCCATCGGCATTGCCCGGGAGATGGGCGACTACATGCTGCAGCGACGGCCCGTGGACGTGGAGGGGGCGACGCGCTTTGCCTCCGGTCTCGTGCTCGCAGGCGGCCGGGCGATGATGGGGCGCTAGTTTCGCACGCGCCACTCTCTCCCCCGGCGACACCTCTTGGCGCGCCCGGCAAAGCGGACCATCATCTTCAGCATCTGGACACAAGGAACTTGCCGCCATGAGCCTGCAGCGCATCCTCGCGAAGACGTTTGCCAGCCTGCCCGGCAACCTGATCGTCAAGCTGGCGGGCGGTGAGCCAGTCACCATCAATGGCCGCACGCTGGAGCCGCAGTTGCAGATGATGGCCTGGAACGGGCGCGCGGCGCCGCCGATGTCCACGCTGCCGGCAGAGGCCGTGCAGGCGGGCGTCAAGGCGCAACTGGCACTGCTTGCCGATGTAACCGGCGAGGGGGCGGGGTCGTCCTCCGAGACTATTCCGGGTCCGGACGGCAACGCCATTCCGGCGCGCCTCTACCGGCCCGCCTCGCAGGACCCGCGCCATCCGCTGATCGTGTATTTCCACATGGGCGGCGGCGTGATCGGCGATCTTGATACCTGCCACGCCTGGTGCGCCATGCTGGCGCAAGGCGCGCAGGCACCCGTGCTGTCGGTGGACTATCGGCTTGCGCCGCAACACGTATTTCCCGCGGGCCTGAACGATTGCATTGCGGCTTACAAATGGGGCCTGGCCAACGCGCCGCGCTTCGGCGCGCCGGCGGGCGTGGCGGCGGTGGGCGGCGATTCCATGGGCGGGAACTTCTCCGCGATCATCAGCCAGCAGATGAAGCGCGAGGGCGGCCCGATGCCGGCGCTGCAATTGCTGATTTACCCGGCGATCGATATCTCCAAGCCCTATGCGTCCAAGACGGCCTTCGCGCAGACCTTCTCGCTGAGTCAGGACACGATGGACTGGTTCATGAAACAATACCTGCCCGAGAGCACCGACCACCGTGACCTGCGCGTCTCGCCGGGGCAGGAGACGGACCTTTCGGGCCTGCCGCCGGCGGTGGTGATCACGGCGGGGCATGATCCCTTGTCGGATGAGGGCGACGAGTATGCCGCGCGCCTCAAGGCGGCCGGGGTGCCCGTGCTGCATAAACGCTATGACAGCCTCGCGCATGCCTTCACGGCGTTCACGTTCATCTCGCCGGGTGCCCGTGCGGCCTGCCGCGAGATGGCGGAAATGGTGCACGACATCTTTGCAAAGGCCGCCCGGGTCTCCGCATGAAGGCCCTGGTTTGCCGGGAACTGGCGGCGGATTATGCCGGTGTTGCGCTGGAAGAGCAGGCCATGCCGGAGCCGGGTGCCGGAGAGGTGCGGGTACGGATCAAGGCGGCCAGCCTGAATTTCCCGGACCTGTTGATGACCGAAGGCAAGTACCAGCTGAAGCCGGATCTGCCCTTCGTGCTGGGCATGGAGTTTGCGGGCATTGTGGACGCCGTGGGCGCCGGTGTCAGCGGCTTTGCGCCGGGCGATGCTGTGGCCGGCGGCAACCGGATCGGTGCCTTCTCGGAATACGCCGTGGTGCCAGCGGCGGCACTGCGCAGGAAGCCCGACGCGATCAGCTTTGCCGCGGCGGCGTCCTATGGCGCGGCATACCTCACCGCCTATGTGGCGCTGGTGCGGCGCGGCAACCTGCAAGCCGGCGAGACGCTGCTGGTGCACGGCGCCAGCGGCGGCGTGGGTCTTGCGGCGGTCGATATGGGCCGCTTGCTCGGTGCAACCGTCATCGCGACTTCGGCGTCGGAAGACAAGCGCCGTATACTGACGGAGTACGGCGCAGATCATGTGTTGCCGGATGCCGGCTTTCGCGAGCGGGTCAAGGAGCTGACCGGCGGGCGCGGGGCGGACGTGATCTACGATCCGGTCGGCGGCGACGTGTTCGACGAGAGCGTGCGCTGCATCGCGTTTGACGGGCGGCTGCTGATCATAGGCTTCACGTCGGGGCGCATTCCGTCCGTGAACGTCAACATGCCCCTGATCAAGGGCTTCTCGGTGGTCGGCGTTCGGGCCGGAGAATATGGCCGGCAGTTCCCGGACCGGGGCCGCGAGAACATGGCGGCGATCTGGAAATGGGCGGAGGAGGGCAAGGTGCGTCCGCGCATCCATGCCGAAGTGCCGCTGGCCGACTGGCGCCGCGCCTTCGAGATGATGCGGGGCCGCGAAGTGGTCGGCAAAGTCGCAATCGTGATGTGATCAGAGCCGGTAGTTGATCGATTTCGAGGCGTCACAGAATTCCTCGAGTTCGCCCAGCGCGATGCGTTCCATCTGCGGCACAACAGTGTCCAACGTCGCGCCATGCTCGATCCGGCGCTCGACTTCGGCGATGTCCTCGCGGTAGCGCACGAACCGCGCGGTCGACGGTTCTGTCAGGGTCGCGCTGTCGAGCACGGTCTTCGAGATCGACAGGACGAAGGCCGAGATCGCGAAGAAGTCGACCCAGGCGTTGAGGGTCGCGGGCATGCCGGGCACGATCTTCGCGAGCAGCGAGAGAAGCACGAGGCAGGCGCCGGAAAAGTAGAGAATGTCGGCGGCTGAGTGAAACACCCGGCGGTTCTCGCGCAACCGGTGGAGTTCGGCGGCGGCGTAACGGTCCTGGTAGAGAAGGCGCAGTTCGCGGAAGGCCGTCAGCGCTTCGCCGGTGATGTCCGGGTTCGCGGGCCCGGGGCCGGGCGCGGGCACGGCGACGCATTTTTCCGGCACAAAGGCTTCGAAGATCGAGATGCCCATGTTGAGCTCGCTTTCGAGCTTGGCGAGCTCTGTGGCGGTCAACTGACGCGCGCGCTTGGCGAGTTCGTCCTCGTCGCGGGCGGTGGCGGCAAGGCTATAGGCCTGGAACTTGATCGAGCGCAGGCGCTCGCAGGCAAACCGGTTGACAAGCCATTGGCTCTTCACCTTGGCGGCGAGCGTATAGACCTGCGCGGAAATGCCGATGGCGGCGCTGACGGCAGCGGCAATGCTGATGACCGGGTTGCCGGCGCCCGTGAACAGCAGCGCTTCGGCAATCGTGTAGATCGCGCTGCCGCCGATCAGAACCATCGAGACAAGGCCGAGCCGGTGGAACCAGCGCTTGCCCGAAACCGACAATGCCTCGTGCCGATTGAAGGCCGTCTCGATGGCCTCGTTCTTCAGCAGCGGCGTGATATTGGGAAAGCGCTCGAGCATCGCCGGGGTAGGGAAAATGTCCCGGTTCGGTTCCTGCATGCTCTACCCCCGCCAAGCCCGCCGCGCCCTCCCGAGAGAGGCGCAGCGGCACCCTGCTTATACGGTTCGTTTCGCCTTGTCCTGTGCGTTTGTGGCTTCGATGGCGCTGCGGGCGGCGGCCCATTGTTCGTCGCCCCAGCTAGTCAGCATGGCGAAGTTGCCGCCGGAGGCGTTGTACATGGCGCCGTCGATGGCGATCGTCTGGCCGTTGATGTATTCCGCGCCGGGCGCCATCAGCAGGACGGCGAGATTGACGAGTTCGTGCATCTCGCCGACCCGGCCCATCGGGTTGGCGACGCCGCGCTCCATCCGCTCCGCGCCGTCTGCGTCAGGCGAGAGGCGTTTCGACATGCCTTCGGTCGGGAAGGGGCCGGGCGCGATGGCATTGAAACGGAGGCCGTAGCGGCCCCACTCGACGGCGAGGGATTGCGTCATCGTGTTGACGGCGGCCTTCGACATCGCCGAGGGCACGACGAACGGGCCGCCATTCCAGACCCAGGTGGTGAGGATCGAGATGACATTGCCGCGCGTCTTGCCGGAGATCCAGCGCTTGCCGATGTCCTGCGTCATGTAGAACGAGCCGCGGAAGACGATATTGGAGATCGCGTCAAAGCCGCGGATCGAGAGGTCCTCGGTGCGGCTGATGAAGTTGCCGGCGGCGTTGTTGACGAGGCCGGTCAGGGGGCCGTGCTTGGCCCAGATGGAATCGTTCATGTCGCTGATCGCTTCGGCGACCCGGATATCGCAGGCGTGCGGGACGACAAGGCCACCATGCTTGCCCATCAGTTCCTTGGCGGTCTCCTCGCAGACCCCGCCGCGCCGGCCGCAGATGTGCACCTCGGCGCCCAGCTTCAGGAAGCCTTCCGCCATTTCCTTGCCAAGCCCTGTGCCGCCGCCGGTGACGAGGATGCGCTCAGCCTTCATCAGGCCGTCTTTGAACATGAGTTTCGAGGTATCCATTTGTCTCTCCCTGCGGGTCAGTCTATTTTGACTGACTATAATGCCACTTTCAGCGGAGACACCCATGAAACGAATGCTTGTTGCGGCTGCCCTCGCGTCAGCAATCTGCCCTTCGGCCTTGGCCGATCCGTTCAACGTGTTCGGCACGTTTGCCCTCCCGTCCGGAAACTCGCGGATCGAGATTGCCGACTGCGGCAACGGTTCGCCCTGCGGCAAGGTGGTGTGGATCAATCCGGCCGACCTTCCGGAAGGCCAGACGGTCCAGACCATCACTGACGCCAGGGGCGCAAAGATCCTCGGGCTGAAACTGCTGCACAGTTTCGAGCGTAAGGGAAAAGACTGGCGCGGCGGGAAGATTTACGATCCCGAAGAGGGCAAGACCTACGACTCGCGGCTGAAGCGGCTGACCGACGGCACGCTGGAAGTCAAAGGCTGCATCGGCCCGATCTGCCAGACGCAGATCTGGAAGCCGGTGTCCTAGGGGCGAGGCTTGCCTATTTGCGGAACGGTGCGCGGACAAGTCGCCAGAGCGCCCAGATCGGCAGGACGATGACGAGGCCCGCGAGCGCGGGCTTCCAGAAGCTTTCGAACGCCCAGCCGATCGCCGTGAAGGTGCGGTGGAGGATGGCGGTGAAGGCGCCGCCGATGTCGAAGCGGGTGCCGGTCGGCGCAAAGTCGAAGGCGAGGACGAAGAAGCCCACCAGCGTGCTGAGGGCGAGAAGGCGGAGCGCCTGGCCGAGGCTCAGACTGAACGTCCGCACGAGGAAGGGTTTCTGAACGGCGGGGGTAGGCGACGGCGCATCAGGCGCCGGAATTTGCTCCGGAGGCGGAGGAACGACGTCACTCACCCGGCGTGCCTCTGGCGTCACTGTCCGGCGCTGCGGGCCGCTTGCCCTTGTAGTCAACATGCACCTGATGCGGGAACGGAATGGAGATGCCTTCGCGGTCAAACGCCTGTTTCACCGCCTTGTAGAGGTCGGCCCGGATCTGGACGAAGTCCGAAGTGGCGACCCAGGCGCGCAGGCGCAGCTTCACGCTCGAATCCGCAAGGGCGTGCACGCCGGTCCAGGTCGTGTCCTTCTGCAGCACATGTTCATGCAGGTTGGCCGTGTCGAGCAGCACCTTGAGGGCGTGATCGAGGTCATCGTCGTAAGAAACATCGAAGAACAGATCGAGGCGGCGCTGGGACTCGGCCGTGAAGTTGATCAGCGGATCGCCCCAGACCTGGTCATTGGTGATCGAGACGACCTTGTTGTCGATCTGGCGAAGCGACGTTGTGAAGGGCGTGATGTTGGTGACTGTGCCTTCAAGATCCGCCACGCCGACATAATCGCCGATCCGGAACGGCCGGAAGATCGCGAGCATGACACCGGCAGCGACGGCCTTCAGCGTGTCCTGCAGCGCAAGGCCGATGGCGAGGCCGGCGGCGGCCAGCACGGCGGCAAGGGACGCGGCCGGGAAACCAAGCTGCGTCAGGGCAAAGACAATGGCGACCGCAAAGATGATGTACTTGATCAGCGAGGCCGAAAAAGCGATCAGCGTGTCATCGGCCCCGGAATGGGCGTGCGCCCGTTGGCCGAAGCGGCGCAGCGAGCGGGAGATCGTGTTCGCCAGCACGAAGGCGATGACGAGGATCATCACTGCGCCGATCGCGCCCGGCCCGCGTTCGTTGACGAGGCTGCGCCAGTCATAGCCGCCAAGGCCAAGCGGCAGCGGCATCAGCAGGATGAAGGCAAAGAACCGCGCCGTGGAAGCGGCCAGATCCCAGGGCGTGCTTTCGGCGGGCTGGTCCTTCGGTGTCATCCGGCGGCCGATGAACAGAACCAGCCATTTGATGGCCGACGAGATTAGCCAGATCAGGGCAACTGATGCAACGACGAGGCCCCATTTGGCGGCATCCGGCCAGATGGCCGATGCCCAGACGGGCCAAGTCGATGTATCGATATCCAGAAGGATCTGCGACGGAGTGGGGATGGTGAGACGGGTCATGCCGCCGATCTAAAGCGCTTCGGCGGCCTCGTCACCCGCAGTAGCAGGATTGTTGCAGTTCCGAGCGCCGCCATGCCGGCGAGGAGGTGCATTTCGGTGCGCAGCCAGTTGTTGAGGACAACCCCGAGCAGGCCCCAGCCAAGCGCACCGAAAAACCAGAGGCTGCGGCTGACGCGCGTGGAAAACAGCCAGGCCGCGAGACAGGCGGCCGCGAAGGCCGTCCAGAACATCGGCCAGGGAAAATCGGTCGGGGCGAGGCCGGTAAAGGTCCGGATCGTCAGCGGTATGGAAATGGCGGTGGCGACGGAAATCCAGCCCGCCAGGAGGCCGGAGGCGGCGTCAGCGGCGCGCAGCGTCATGCCGTTGCCGGACGCGCGCAGGGTCTGGACGCGGGCGGAAGCGATCCAGGCGCCCGCGAAGATCGGTGCCAGCAGCAGGAAGTTCAGCGGCTGCGAGACGATCAGCTGGGCGCTCAGCATCCAGACAATATTGGCGAGGCCTGCCGCGAGCATCGGCCAGCCGACTTTCGGAAACCAGGCGGCGGGGCGCAGGATGCCCGCCAGGCCGAAGCCGGCATAGGCGAGGAAGATGAGACCCCAGATCGAGAAGAAAGCCGGCAGGGGCTGTTCCGGCGCGTCCGTGCTGGCGGTGGCATCACCGATTGCCGTGCCGATCCCGAACACCGGTTCAAGTGCCCCGGAAAGCGGTTGCAGGAAACCGATCAGCAGGATCAGCCAGGGCAGCGCGCGGGTCATGGCGTTCCTTTTTGCGGCGGCGGCCGCCAGACTTACTTGCAAGCGTCCGGCTGGGCTTCACATAGCCCGATGACAGAATCGATCCAGCCCGCATAGCCCTGCAGGTTAGTGTAACGGCCATTATAGTCGCCCGCGCAGAACTGACCTGTCGCGTGGTTCTGTTCGACTACGGACAAAACACCGACAAGCGTTTTGGCGCCGTCCGGTTCGGTGACATAGAGCGGGCCGCCGGAATCGCCAATGCAGGGGCCTGCTCCGCCCTGACTGGCGACGGTGATGGCGGCCGGGCCCACGGCGGTTATCGTCAAGGCTGTTTTCAGAAGGTCGTTCGAAAGCTGGCCGCCAAACCGGGTAAGGCCCCAACCGGCCATTTCGCCGGTAGGGTAATTGGCGGGCGCAAGCTCCAGGCTGGTCGCACCGCTGCGCGCGACGGGCACCGCCGTGATCAGGGCTGCCTGCTCCGGCGACAGGCGCAGCAGGGCGATGTCGTTCGCATATCCATTGTCTGTACCCAGATAACCGCCGTGGCAGATCGCAGTGTCGGCGGCGGTGATCCGGGCGGCGGGGCTGCGGAGATTGGCGGCGTCGCCGATCATCCGGATTTCGTCATAGGGCTGGTCGACGCAGTGCGCCGCTGTCACGAACCAGTTGGCGCGGATGCGCACGGCGCTGCAATGACCGCTGGCGATCAGGCCGGTCTCGTCGGCGCGGCGGGGCTCCAGCTTCACGATACCGGGGAAGGCGGCGAGCGTTGCCGCAAGGGCGTTGACGGCCTCGACCCCGGCGACCGGCTCCTCAAGTTGGGTCGCGCCCGCGACAGAGGCGACGGTCGGCGTAGGCGCGGCGCCCGCGGGTTGACCGCAGACCGCCGCGTTATAGAGCGCAAGGGTCGGCCGGACCGCGAAGGCGCCAAGCCCCGGCATGCCGGCGGGATCAGCGACAGCAGCTTCTCCGGTTTCGAGGTCCGGTGCATCCCGGTCAACAGTCGGGGCTTCGCCCTCGGTGGCCGTTTCAGCGTCCATTTCCAGCGTCGCGGGCCCGGCTTCCGCCGCAACGGCGTCTGTCTCCTCTGCGGCAGGCTTTTCCGGCGCGGTGTCATTGACGCCCGGCAGCCGGACCTGGTCGCAGGCAGCGAGCAGGGCGGCAAGGCCGGCGGCTGCCAGCAGGTGGACGCGTTGCATGTTCGGGGCTTCCCTTCTGAAAGTCAGCCGCATTAACGCCGCGCGCTGGCATGGGGTCAAGTTGAAGCGCGTTAAGGGCCCCGAAACTGTGGCGGCGGGGTTGCCCCTGCGGGGGCGGGGCCTAGAGTCGCCGGCAAACTCCGGAGACCTGACCCGATGCGTACCCTTCGCGTGGCCGCCGCTGCCCTGATCCTCGCTTTTCCTGCCCTGATGTCTGCAGCCCAGGAGGGCGGAACGACCGACGTCATGGAGGCCTCGCTGGCCGCCGGCTGGAAGGCGACATTCATCTGTTCGGGCACCTTTGTGGCGGGGCAGACCCTGGCGGAGATCGAGCGCAACGAACTCTCGGGAATCTATCCGGACTATCAGCGCCAGTATGACCAGCTGCCCGCCGCCCAAATCGATCAGGCGCGCCAACTCGTCTCGGTGACCTATGCGCCGGACATGCCGCCGCGCATGGCCGCCTACCGTCCCGGCTTCGGTTGCACGCAGCTGCCGGCAGGTGCGGGCGAAGAAGCGCTCGGTTTCCTGCCGCGCTTTGCGTCATGGCCCGCCCCCCCGGCGCAGGACCGGGGCAGCGCAATCGGCTCGAACGTCAAGATCGAGCTGAAGATCGAAGAGGCCGAACGCCTTGATCCGCCGGTGTCGGCGGCCTTTGACGAGATCACCTATGGCAGCGGCACGCGGACAGCGTCGGTCATCGTCGTGCGCGACGGCCAGGTGGTCGCCGAGCGCTATGACCGGGGTATCGACAACGAGACCCCGGTGCGCACCTGGTCGGCGGCCAAGTCACTGACGGCCACGCTGATTGGCGCGGCTCGCCGGCAAGGGCTTATCGATATCGACTATCCGGCCGTGATCGCAGACTGGAACAAGGGCGCTGATCCGCGCCGCGCCATTACGGTGCGCAACCTGCTGCACATGGCGAGCGGCCTGGACAGCGGCGACAGTGGTTCGCGTACGGACAGGCTGTATTTCGCGGGCGCCCGGGTCATCGACATGGCGGCGAAAAACCCGCTGGAAGTGAAGCCCGGCACGCGGTTCAAATATGCCAACAATGATACGCTGATCGCCATGCGGGCGCTGCGCGAGGCGATGAACGACGACAACCTCTTTCACCGCTTCCCGTATGAAAAGCTGCTGCACAAGATCGGCGCGGTGCACACCACGCTGGAGATCGACTGGAACGGCGACTTCATCTCCTCGAGCCAGGTCTGGGCCACCGGCCGGGACCTCGCCCGCATCGGGCAGCTTTATCTGCAGGACGGCATGTGGGGCAACGAGCGGCTGCTGGCGGAAGACTGGGTCGAATTCGTCCGTACACCCGCGCCGGCGCAGCCCGCAGCGGGAGACGGCTACGGCGCGCAGTTCTGGCTGATGAACAAGTCGCTTGGTGTGCCGGCCGGCACCTTTTACGCCGCCGGCAATCGCGGCCAGTACATCGTGATCATCCCGGCGCTGAATACGGTCGTCGTGCGGCAGGGATTTGACATCATCGGCGGCGCGCAATTCCAGATTGACCGGTTCACGGCAGATGTGGTGACCGCGCTGAACGCGGCCGACGCCGAGCGCGGCGCAGAGCAGGCCGCAGCCGAAGCAGCAAGCGCTGCCGAGTCGGAAGCGCGCCGCGAAACCCGGATCGGCAGGCTGAACTAAACCTGCGTCAGGGAGAGCCCGCGCCGGTCTCGCTTGCCGGCATGTGCGTGACCGAGACGCCGAACAGGCCAACCAGCGCCGCCATATCCGGCGATTCGGCCATGCCGGCCTCGGCGCCACCGCTGAAGTCAGCCGCCGTCAATTCTGTCTCCGGCGCGAACGCAATCTTGAACGTCCCGCCGGTATTGATGAACTGCGACAGGCTCGAGATCCAGGCGGTGGCCTGTGGCAGGTCCTGCGAGACCGCGCCGGCGCCAAACATCACAATGCCCGAGGCAAACATGCGGACAGCTTCTGGCGTGGAGTTGGCAAAGTTGCCGAGCATCGGGTCGTCCTCGCCGCTGAATTTGGCGACCTCGATGGTGAGCGCAGCAAGCGTGTTCAGCAGGCCGCCGTCAGACAGGCTGTAATGACCACTGATGAAGGCGGAATTTTCGTCGAGCAGCGCCGAGAGTGCCGACTCGTAAGGTGTCTTGCCGTCAATGCCGAAGGCCGGAACGAGCTGCGCATAGGTTGGCAGGCGGAGCTCGAGCCGGGTTTCGTCTGTGTAGAGACCGTCTGAGGAACTATTGCTGGCCAGCTGGGCGCTGCCCGTTTCGCTGTCCCAGGTCAGGGAGAAGGCGCCGTCGCCTGACAGTTTGCCGAGGCCGGTGCGCTCCAGGATGCCGATGACCTGCGCCACGGTCGGCTCGCCGGACTCTTCCTGCGGCGCCGAGGGCTCGATCTCCTCGGCCCATTTCAGGATCTCCACGAGGTTCAGCGAAGCATCTTCGTGCTTGACGCTGATACGCTCGGGCAGGAACCACGCGAACTTGTCGGCCGCCACGTCGATTCGGCCGATCTCGAACATCGGTTTGCCGCCAAGGCTCAGTTCAGTGTCCGCCAAAGTATATGTGCCGAAGCTCCAGAGATCGCGGGCCGTGATCGGCGGCAGCTCGCCGCGCTCGCCGTATTCGAGCAGGGTCGCGAAGTTGAGGCCCGTCCAGGCCGAGTAGCCGGATCGGCCAGTCATCTCGACCGACCGCATCGGCACTGGCGCGGCGGCGTCCAGCTCTGCTCGGGTGTCCGGTACCGGGATCGAGCCCGAGAACGTGACGCCGGTCTGGATCATCGAGGCGATGTTGCCCCGGTCATAGCCTTCGACCAGCTGGCGGTCATAGCTCGAAACGATTGTACCGCTGGCGCCAGCCTCTGTGATGGCCTGGCTGATCTCCGCGTCGAGGAAGACGATGGATTCGAGCGAGAAGCTGCGCGCGAGCGCCGCAACCAGGCGGATGGCGGCCACGCCTTCCTCCTCGCCCTCGGTCTCCTCGAAGGTCCAGGGATGCAAGGTCATGCCGCCGAGCATGACGTGGCCAGCGTTCATGGTTGCTTCGTCATAGCCGATATCTACCGTCTCACCTTGAGACATCGCGGCGGTGACCGCGTCATCGACCGCATTGCTGTAATCCGTCAGGTCAAACTTGAGGCCGGACATTTCGATCCGGTCGAACAGGCGGACTGCGGTGTCCAGCTGCTGGCCGTTCAGGCGGGCGATCAGCGCGTCGGTGTTGGCGTTCCAGACGAGCACTTCGTCCGCCGTGAACTGCGTGGCGGGTTTGTCGCCCAGCAGTTCGAAGCGGAAATCGGTCAGGCGCGTCGGCGCTGTCAGGGTGTCCTGCGTCGCAAAGGCGTAGGATAGCCGCGCAGAGCCCGCGAGCGCGGCGTTCAGGCTTTCGACGTCGAGGTTCGACATAGAGGCAGCGGGGCGGGCCTCGAGGCGGGTGAACACCTCATCCGCTTGCGCCTCGGCGCTGGGCCGGGGCGGCGATTCCGGCACCGCGGGAAGCACAGGCGCGGCCGCGAGAACGGATGACAGGGCAAGCGCCCGGAAATTGGCAAGCCACGACATGTCTCAAACCCTCCACCTTGACAGCCCGGTTTAGTGCGGGCCCGCCTTAGGTTTCAAGCTATGAAATGCCGAACGTGAACCGAAAGTGATCAGGCGTCTGCTGCGTCAGGGCGTGCCGAATCCGGACAAGGCCAGCGGCTTCAGGTTGCTGATCCTGCGGGTTTCCATCTGGTCCAGCGACTGCATCATCGCCGAGCCTTTCAGGTTGAAGGCGAGCGAGTCGACATAGGTGCGCCCGTCTGGCGCTGCCTTGCAGGCCACCTTCATGGTCAGCTTGTCGACCTTGGCGACGGGCATCGGCTTGAACGCCTTGGGTGAGGTCATTTCATAGGCGAGGATGGCGCCGTTCGACTTGTCGATCGTCGCGGTGCCGTTGAGGTATTTGTAGGCGGCAGCCACCTGGCCCTTCTGCTTGCCGGGCAGGGGCGTGAAACTGTAGGTCGCGGCGGCGGCGGTTTCCGACACGCGTTTGGCGTTTGCGGGGATGTTCTCCGCAAAGCTGCTGCACCAGATGTCACCGGCTGTGCTCTTCACCAGCCGATCGGCTTTCTTGGCGGCATCGCCCTTCAGCGTCGAGACGGCCGGCGTGAACTTCACGACACGCTTGCCGTTGGGCTGGCTCTGGTCGACGGTCATGCGGAACTGGTCGGCGCCGTCGTTGTAGTCAATATCGTATATATAGAGCGGACCGTCCTTCGACGCCGACTTTGCCTTTTCCAGCACCGCGTCCGCCGAGGCGGGCAGGGCGGTTGCTAGAACGGCGAGGCTGGCAATCATCAGGTGGCGCATGGGCAGTCTCCGGGAAACGATCTGTACGAGGGGTGAAGTGCGGACAGGGCAGGGAAATGGAAAGAGGGCAGGCGCAGCGCCTTGCGTTAGTTTAATGAGGCATGATGCCTGATACGCTGGGTCCTTCGTTCCGTTTGCCGCCCGCCTTCGAGGCGTGGTTTGCGGCGCGTGGCTGGTCGCCGCGCCCGCACCAGCTGGCGCTTGCGCAGGCGTCATTGCAGGGAGAGAGCGCCTTGCTGATTGCGCCGACCGGCGGAGGCAAGACACTCGCGGGGTTTCTGGGCACCTTAATCGAACTGTCTGAACGCGGCGCAACGAACTCCGGCATTCCGGCGCTCCACACGCTTTACATCTCGCCCTTGAAGGCGCTGGCGGCGGATGTTCAACGCAATGTGATGACGCCGGTGACCGAGATGGGCCTGCCGATCCGCATCGAGACGCGCACCGGCGACACCGCCACGCATGTGCGCCAAAAGCAGCGCAAGACGCCCCCGGACATCCTGCTGACGACGCCGGAACAACTCGCACTGCTGATCGCGTCCGATCACGCAGCCGCCTTCTTCGCGGACCTGCGCTGCGTGATCATCGACGAGATCCACGCGCTGACGCCGTCGAAGCGCGGAGACCTGCTGTCGCTCGGCCTCGCCACGCTCGCCGAATGGGCTCCGGCCTGCCGCTTCCTCGGCCTGTCCGCGACGGTGCGCGAGCCGGAGGAGCTGGCAAGGTGGCTGGATGTACGTGGGCGGAGGGAACGTCCGCGCATCATCACCGCCTCCGGCGGCGTCAAAGCCGACGTCGACATCCTCATTTCCCGCGAGCGCATACCGTGGTCCGGGCATTCCGGGCGGTTTGCCGTGACCGAAGTGTACGAGGCGATCCGAGCGGCGAAGATGACGCTCGTCTTCGTCAATACGCGCAGCCAGGCGGAGTTGATGTTCCAGGAGCTCTGGAACGCCAACGAAGACGGCCTGCCGATTGCGCTGCACCATGGCTCGCTGGTGCGCGAGCAGCGCCAGCGTGTTGAGGCCGCAATGGCAGCGGGCTTGCTGAAGGCGGTGGTGTGCACGTCCACGCTCGATCTCGGCATCGACTGGGGCGAGGTGGACCTCGTGATCCAGATGGGCGCCCCGAAAGGCGCCGCGCGCCTGATCCAGCGCATCGGCCGCGCCAATCACCGGATGGACGAGGCGAGCAAGGCCATCCTTGTACCGACGAACCGGTTCGAAGTGCTCGAATGCCGCGCGGCTGAAGCCGCCGTCGAGGCGGGCGAGATCGACGGCGACGGCGTGCGCACCGGCGCGCTCGACATTCTCGCCCAGCACATCATGGGCCGCGCCTGCGGCGAGGGCTTCCGGCTGGACGAACTGTTCGACGAGGTCCGCCGCGCCGCGCCCTATGCCTGGCTGGACTGGGAAACGTTCGAACGCATCACCGATTTCGTCGCGACCGGCGGCTATGCGCTGAAAACCTATGACCGCTTCCACCGCATCGTGCGGCGCAGCGATGGCCTCTGGGTCGCCCGCACGGCCCGGGACAAGCAGGCCCACCGGATGAATGTCGGCGCGATCGTCGAGGCGCCGATGCTGTCAGTCAGGCTCGCGAGCTTTGCGGCGAAGGCAGGGCTGCCGAAGAGCAGCGAACAGCGCGCCCTGCGCCCCGGCCGCAAGCTGGGCGAGATGGAAGAATACTTCCTCAGTCTGCTGACGCCCGGTGACACCTTCCTGTTTGGCGGCGAAATCCTGCGGCTGGTGGCGATCGACGGCATGGACGCGTTGGTGATGCGTGCGCAATCGGACTCGCCCGCCATCCCGACCTACAATGGCGGCAAGTTTCCGCTCACCACGTTCCTGGCAGACCGTGTACGGAAAATGATCCACGATCCCGCGCAATGGACCGGCCTGCCGGATCCCGTGCGCGAATGGTTCGAGATACAACAGCTGCGCTCCGCCATTCCGCCGCCGGACCATCTGCTGGCCGAAACCTTCCCGCGCGGCCGGCGCCACTATCTCGTCTGCTACCCCTTCGAAGGGCGTCTCGCGCACCAGACGCTCGGCATGCTCGTCACGCGGCGGCTGGAGCGGATGGGCGCCAAGCCCGCTGGCTTCGTCGCCAGTGAATACGCGATGGCGGTCTGGGGTATGGAAGACATGCGCGGCCTGGACATGGACGCGGTGTTCCATCCGGACATGCTGGGCGATGACCTGGAAGAATGGCTCTCCGAAAGCGCGCTGATGAAGCGCACCTTTGCGCACTGCGCCATCATCTCGGGCCTGATCCACCGCAACCTTCCGGGTACGGAGAAGAATTCACGTCAGGTCACCTTCTCGACCGACCTCATCTACGACGTGCTGCGCAGCCACGAGCCGGACCATATCCTGCTGCAGGCCGCCCGTCAGGACGCCGCCACCGGCCTGCTCGACGTGCGCCGCCTGTCCGACATGCTGGCTCGCATCGAAGGCCGCATCGTGCACAAGCAGCTGGAGCGCATCAGCCCCTTCGCCGTGCCCGTCATGCTGGAAGTCGGGCGTGAGCCCGTGTTCGGTGCCTCGGCAATGGAAGCTGTACTACGCGAAGCGGAAGAAGACCTCGTCCGCGACGCGATGGGCTAGCTACGAGGGATCAAAGAAGTGCAGCGCCAGTTCGTCCGCCGACGGATTGGCCGCGCACATCTCCGGGCTGTCCGAGCGGTAGACCTTCTCCGGATCGCCGGAGACCGGAACCACCACCTCGCTCGCCGCATCCGGCGAGAGCCCCATCACCATGGCAAATTCGCAGGTCTCGCCCGGCTTGGCCGTGAGCGCCCCGCCCAGCCAATCGACCACTTCGCCGGCATTGTGGTTCTGGAAACCCATCAGCTCGAACGGTCCGCCATTCGCCGCTTCGACGTCCGCAAGGCTCGCGCCGACGAACAGTCCGGCGGGGCCGATCCACTGGCTCTCCGCACCCCCCACGCTGACATAGCGCGGCCCTCCACTCGTCTTGTCGAGCCAGAACATCTCGGTGCGCATCGCCGGATCATCCGGGAACAGCACAAGCGCCGTTTCCACGCTGTCGACCCAGGGAAGCTCCTCCTCAACGAGGTTTTCCGCGCCGAAGGTCTCCGCCAGCGACTCCCGCGTGGCATCCTGCCGGATGAACCCGTCCGGGCCGCAGACCATTTTCGGCAGCAGCGAGACCGTTTCCGTCACAGGTTCTTCCTCGGCCGCCACCACCGTTTCAGCCTCCGGCGCGGCGGGCGTCGCAGCATCCTGGCAGGCGGCCAGCGCGAGCGCGCTGATCGAGGCGAGCAGCAGCATGCGAAATTTCGGTTGAGCCACGATCTGGTCCTCCAAGGGTCGTCGGTTGAAGCGGAAGTAGAGCCGAGCGCTGCAGCCGTGTCCACCTTGGCCGCAATGCAGCGTTGACCCCGGCCTCGCATCGGGCCAGTTCTGTGACCGATGATCGCCGCCGCAACCCAGCCCGCACAGACCTTGCTGCATCTCGCCGGTGAGCTGCTGACCCCCTTGCCGGAGGGCGCGCTCTGGTGGGAGGCGCAGCGCCTGCTCGTCGTCTCCGACCTGCATTTGGAAAAGGGGTCGAACTACGCCGCCGCTGGCCAGATGCTCCCGCCTTATGACACCTCCGCGACGCTAGCGCGGGTCGAGAAACTCTGCGCTACGCTTCGTCCGGAAACCGTGATCTCGCTCGGCGACAGTTTCCACGACCGGCGTTCGGAATCGCGCCTTCCCGCGCCTTATGCCGAACGCATCCGGGCCCTGACGTCCGCGCAGGACTGGGTCTGGGTCGAAGGCAACCACGATCCCGATCCCCCGGCCCATCTGGGCGGTCGCGCGGCCAAGGTGCTGCACCTCGGCCCGCTGGTCTTCCGGCATGAGCCGACCGGCGAGGCAGGGGAGGTGGCGGGCCACCTTCACCCGGTCGCCAAGGTCGCCGGCCGTGGGCGCTCGGTGCGCCGCCGTTGCTTTGCCTCCGATGGCGCCCGCCTCGTGATGCCGGCCATGGGCGCCTTCGCGGGCGGGCTGAACGTGCTTCACGACGCGTTCCGGCCGGTCTTCCCCGAAGGCTGCATGGCCTTCGCCATCGGCGAGGCCCGCGTCTACGGCGTCGCGCACCGCCACCTTCTGCCGGATGGCGGGGCAGGCGGCGGCGGCAAGTGGCGGCTCTGACCCTGCGAATCCGTGCCACATCGCGCGGCGCAGGCTGATCTGCTAGTCTTTCGCCTGAGGTAAGGACGCTGGCCCAATGCCCCCGCCCGCCAGCGCCCGTGAAACCGAAACTCCTGACGACCCTCAGATCCTATAGCTGGCCGCTCTTCGCAGCCGACGCCTTTGCGGGCGTGACCGTGGCGATGGTTGCCCTGCCACTCAGCCTGGCCATCGCGATTGCCTCGGGCGCCGAGCCGGCCGCCGGTCTCGTCACCGCCATCGTCGCCGGCTTCCTGATCTCGCTGCTGGGCGGCAGCCGGGTGCAGATCGGCGGACCGACCGGGGCGTTCATCGTCGTCGTCTACGGCGTCATTGCGCAGCACGGCTTTGACGGGCTTGTCCTCGCCTCGTTGATGGCCGGGGTCATCCTGCTGATCGCGGGCTTCCTCCGGGCCGGCAATCTGATCCAGTTCATCCCCGAAGCGGTGGTCAACGGCTTCACGATCGGTATCGCCATCATCATCGCGACCAGCCAGCTGAAGGACCTGATCGGCCTCGAGATCGCCAGCCTGCCCGCCGATTTCCTGCACAAGCTGCCCGCGCTCTGGGCCGGGCGGGAAACGCTGAACATGTCCGCTCTGGGTATCGGCCTGGTGACTATCGCGCTGATCGTCCTCTTCCGCCGCCTCGCGCCAAAATGGCCGGGCCTGATCGTGGCGGTGGGGCTGACATCTGCGGCGGCGGCTTTGTTCGTCCTTCCGGTGGAAACCATCACCAGCCGCTTCGGCGCCCTGCCACACCATTTGCCGATGCCCGCCCTGCCGGACATCTCCCTCCCGCGCCTTCAGGAACTGCTCCCGTCAGCGCTGATCATCGCCTTTCTCGCCGGCGTCGAGTCCCTGCTTTCCGCCATGGTGGCGGACCGGATGATCGAAGGGAAACATCGTCCGAATGCGGAGCTGATTGCCCAGGGCGCCGCCAATATCGGCTCCAGCCTGTTCGGCGGCTTGCCCGCCACCGGCGCCATCGCGCGCACGGCCACCAATGTGAAGGCCGGCGGCAAGACACCAGTCGCCGGGCTCATCCATGCGCTCGCGATCCTGCTGATGATGCTGCTCGCCGCGCCGCTCGTGGGCGCGCTCGCCCTGCCGGCGCTGGCGGGCCTGCTGATCCTCACGGCCTGGAACATGAGCGAGCCGCACAAATGGCGCGAGCATGCCAAGATGCCAGTAGAAGACCGGTTGCTGCTGGTCCTGACGCTCGTGCTGACGGTGGTGGCGGATCTGGCCGTGGCCATCGGCGTCGGTGTCGCGCTCGGTCTTGCCCTTCGTCTCAGGCGGCGGGCTGCGGCGGCGCCGGACTGGACACCGCCTGAGCGTTGACGATAGGTGAATATTCCTAGTATAGGAATGTTTCCACACTCTCTCGGGGGCCGTCCATGCAGCACAAGGATATCTGGCGCGGGCTGGACCAGCTCGCCGCGCATCACGGCCTCTCCGCCTCCGGCCTGGCCAGACGCGCCGGGCTCGACCCGACCAGCTTCAATCCGTCCAAGCGGGAAGGGGCCGATGGCCGCCCGCGCTGGCCGACGACCGAAAGCCTCGCCCGCGTACTGGACGCCGTCGGCGCCGGCTTTGATGATTTCGCGGCGCTGGTCGAAGGCCGGCGCGGCGGCTCCGCCCCGTTGATCGGCTTTGCGCAGGCGGGGCAGGACGGCTTCTTCGATGATGCCGGCTTTCCCGTCGGGGCTGGCTGGGACGATGTGCGCTTTCCGGGTCTTGGCACGGAGACAGTCTACGCCCTGCAGATCAGCGGCGACTCGATGGAGCCCGCCTACCGTGCGGGGGACCGCATCATTGTCGCGCCCGGCGCCGATGTGAAAACCGGTGACCGCGTCGTCGCAAAGATCGCGCAGGGCGAAGTGATGGCGAAAGTCCTGGCCCGGAAGAATACCCGCATCGTTGAACTCGCCTCGCTGAACCCCGACTATCCGTCCCGCGAATTCAAGCCTTCCGAAATCGCCTGGATCGCGCGTATCCTCTGGGCCAGTCAGTAATCCTCCCGAAAGACACGCCGATGGCAGACGATCCGGAAACCGGGCTCGACCCGCAGGACTGGCCCGCGTTCCGTGAGACCGCACATGCGCTGCTTGATGCCGCGATGGACAAGATGCAGGCCGCGCGAGAGGGCAGGGTGTGGACACCCTTCCCGCCCGAAATGAAGGCGGCGTTTGATCAGCCCCTGCCGGAGACGGGTCAGGACGATGCCGCGCTGGCCGGGCAACTCGCCGCGCTCCTGCCTTATGGCGCCGGCAACACGCATCCACGTTTCTTCGGCTGGGTGCATGGCTCCGGCACCCCGCAGAACCTGCTCGCCGAAATCACCGCCTCCGCCATCAACGCCAATGCCGGCGGGCGCGATCATGGCGCGATCTATGTCGAGCGGCAGGTGATCCGCTGGTGCCGCGAACTCTTCGGATTTCCGGAAACGGCCAGCGGTCTCATCGTCTCCGGCACCTCGCTCGCCACGGTCATCGCCCTGAAGGTCGCCCGCGACGCGCGCCTCGAATTTGCCAGCCGCAAGGGCGGCGTCTTGGGCGCGCCCCTCGTGGGCTACGCCTCCGCGGAAGCCCATGCCTGCAATCCGCGCGCTTTCGACATTCTCGGCCTCGGCTCGGACGCGCTGCGCCGCATTCCGGTCAACGAACGTTTCGAGATGGACACCGCCGCCCTGCGCACCGCCATAGCGGCAGACCGCGCGGCGGGCCTTCAGCCTTTCGTCCTCATCGGCACGGCGGGCACGGTGAACACCGGCGCAACCGATCCGCTCACGGAGCTTGCCGATATCGCTGCCGCCGAAAATCTCTGGTTCCATGTCGACGGCGCCTTCGGCGCGCTCGGCACACTCGTGCCGCAGCTCTCCGGCCGCTTCGCCGCCATCGCGCGCGCCGATTCCCTCGCCTTCGATTTCCACAAATGGCTGCACGTAAACTATGACGCGGGCTGCGTGCTCGTGCGCGACGAGGCGCACCACAGACATGCCTTCACGGACAGGCCGGACTACCTGAAAGCGGCAACGCGGGGCCTCGCCGCCGGCAATCCCTGGCCGGTGGAATACGGGCCGGAACTATCGCGCGGCTTTCGCGCCCTGAAGGTCTGGTCCCAGATCGCCGGCTTCGGCACGCAGCGCCTCGGCGCGGCGATCGCGAAGAATTGTCAGCAGGCAGCGTATCTGGCGGAGAAGGTGGCCGCCGACCCCCGCTTCGAACTGATGGCGCCCGTCGCCCTCAACATCTGCTGCTTCCGTTATATCGGGGCCGAGCTGGGCGGCGCCGCGCTCGACGCGCTGAACGAAGAGATCGTCATCCGCCTGCAGGAACTTGGAGTAGCTGCCCCTTCCACCACACGCCTTAAAGGTGCGACGGTTATCCGGGTCAACCTCACAAACCACCGGACAGAAACGGCGGACCTTGAACGCTTGCTCACCGAGATTGCGGCGCTGGGTGAAAGCACCGAAACCCGCCTGGCAGCGACGCCCGCCTGAAGCCCGACAATACAATTCAAGCGGACGCTTGCGGCGCGAGTCCGGGCCGTGCCACAAGTGTCCATGGATTGGGGAAAGCTCAGATCATTTCACGCCGCCGCCGAAGCCGGCAGCCTGACGCTCGCCGGCGAGCGGCTTGGTATTTCGCAATCGGCGGTCTCCCGCCAGATCGCGGCGCTGGAGGAACAGCTGGGCGTGTCGCTGTTCCAGCGCCATGCGCGCGGCCTCGTGCTGACCGATAGCGGCCACACGCTGTTCCGATCGACGTCGGACATGGCCTCGGCAGCGATGTCAGCCAACGCCGCCCTCAAGGACCAGCAGGAAACCCCGCAGGGGGAGCTGATCGTGTCAGCCCCGGTGGCGTTCGGCTCGGTCTGGCTGGTGCCGCGCCTCGGCGGCTTCGTGCGCCGCCACCCAGACCTGCACCTTGACCTGCGCCTGGATGACCAGCGCGAGTATGACTTGCTGAAACTGGAGGCCGAATGCGCCATCCGGCTCTGGGCGGCCGACAAGGCGGACCTGATCCAGCGCAAACTCGGCACCGTGGCCACTAACCTCTATGCCGCGCCGGAATACCTGAAGATCCACGGCGTGCCCCGCACGCCGCTGGACCTCGATAATCACCGGATCATCGCCTACGGCGACGATTCCTCGCCCTTGCAGGAGATGAGCTTCGCCTGCCGGGTAGGGCGCGATGACGCACCCCCCCGTCCGGCCACTCTCAAGGTGAACAATGTTTTCGCGATGATGCGGGCCGTGGATGCAGGGCTCGGTATCGCCGATGTGCCTGACTACATGGCCAGCGCGCTCCCTCGGCTGGTGCGCATCCTGCCCGAGATCACGGGTCCGACTTTCGACCTTTATTTCATATATCCCAGTGACTTGCGCCGCTCCAAACGGGTCGCCGCATTCCGGGATTTCCTGACCACCGAGACCGAGCCGCTGCGCAAGCAGTCCATGCGTTAATGATACTAGATTTTATTTAATGCATGCGGATTTGCATGCGTGTCCTGCTCTCGCGCATGTTGCAATGCAGCGTAACTCTCTTATGTAGGGCTTATGCGATGGGTCCTGCGCATAACCCGATCATTCCTTCGATTGGGCGTTTCCTCCCCCTAACAGGACCCCACTTTAGCCCGGCGCGTCGCAAGATGCTGCCGGGCTTTCTTTTTTCCCGGCCCTATTTGCGGCGGCGGAACCGGCCGCGCAAGAGCAGGTAGACGATGAACACCGCGCCGACCGCCGTGGCGGCGAGCGACGTGTACAGCATCGCGGCTGAGAAGACGTCCCAGGGGGTCAGCCAGGCATTCGGGCCGAGGTGCACGAAGGGCGGCATCAACGAGAACTGCACGCCCGGCCCGGGCGCGGTGCCCGGAAGGTTTGACGGGTCGGCAAAATATTTCAGCTTCTCCGCCCAGTCGAACGCCACCTGGAAGAAACCGAAGATGCCGAGCGCGCCAAGGCCGGCCGTCAGCAGCTTCTCGTCATCCTGCTTGATGCGCTGCTCGCGGTCATGGGTCTGGCTTTCGAGGTTCGAAATCAGCTTCTCGATATAGTTGTTGCGCCGTTCGATACCGCGCAGCTGCATCATCGAATCAAACACGTCCCGCTCGGTGTCATACCGGAAGATGTTGGTATACCGGTCCCGGTAATAGGCCGCGTAGTCACCGGTGCGAAACGCATAGAAGTTTTCCGCGGCGCGCTTCAGCTTGCCCTTGTTGCCCAGCGTCTCGACATCCCGGATCAGGCCGAAGGCAGAGCTCTCATACTCGCGGGTCATGAACTCGTTGTGCATCGAAACGACGTGGATCATGAAGGCGTAGGGGCACGTGCCGATGAAATCGTTTGCCGCCTCCAGGCTGCGCGCCTTCTCGACGAAGGTGATCAGCGCGCGGGGGTTGGCAAAGCGCGCAAACTTTCGCTCCGCCGCCTGCGCTTCCGTGGACGGATAGATCGGATCGATCGAGTCCAGAATCTCGGAAGGATCCTGGTTCATGAAGTCGATGATGTTCTGGTTGAACCCGGAGAGGAAGAGGTATTGCAGGCAGTCCTCCCGCTTCCGGCTTTCCATCGCGGGAATCTTCTTGCGCGCTGCCTCGATTTGCTCGTCCGTAAACGGATCATAATCCGGCCGCTCCGAAACCCATTTCCAGAAGGCCCCGTCCAGCTGGAATTGCGGCACGCCTTCAATCGCAGGCTGCTCGCAGCCGGCCAGCTGGGTCTGGTAGGGCGCATAGCATCCTTCCTGCACCATCACCGTGCGCGGGGCCGGCTTTTCCGTCACCGGGTCCACTTCTGGCAGAAGGCGGCGGAAGAAGGTCTTGTCCTCGAAGAAGAAGAGCAGCCGCGAGACGGGCATCACAAGGCCCGGCACTTCGATGAACGGCGCTTCGGCCACCAGGTTGGCGAAGGTCGGCGCGAGGGTCACCGCCGGTTTGGCGGCGGGCCGGTGAGCTTTCAGGTTCGCGAACAGGTCAGCCGCGTCGGCATTGAACGTGTCGCGCAGGTAATGCCAGAAACTGGCCGGCGCGCCGCCGCCGGAAGACAGCTTGATCGCATCAAGCGGCGCGATCCCGGTCACGGCATCTGTCGGCCGGACCGTTTCGCCCTCCGCCAGCGTCTTCTTGAGTTCGAACTCCTTCGGCGCCGCCAGTTTCTGGATCAGCGACAGGAAGAAGAAGTCGCCGGGCGTGTGGTCGTAATTGTAGCGGAACGAGAGATGATAGCCGATGGCGCCGTTCGCATGCGTGTACCAGAACCGGCGCACGCGCAGGGTGCGTGTCTTGCTGAGGCCGGGCGGGGTCGCCGTGAAACGGCGCCCTTCGGTCATCCATTCGATCTGGTCGGGGACGGTCACCTCCAGGAATTCGCCCGCCGCCGGACACAGCGTGTCCAGCAGGTAGTCATCCACCTTGTTGAGGCGTTCCCGGTCCGCGATATCGTTGAACAGAGGCTCCACACCGTTGCGCAGGCGTTTGCTGGCCCGGTAGCCAGGCTGGAATGTGTTCAGGGTCGCCGGGTCGAGACGTTGCCCGAGCGCCGCCTCGACGCGGCTGGCGGACACGTACAGCGACAGCGTGAAGTACAGCGACCGGTCCTCGCATTTCTCGAAATCGCTTGCTGCTGCCGTTGCTTCGGTCATCGCCGTCGTCCCCCTGATCCCCGCCGGCGTCACGCCGGCGCCGCTCGGTCCCGCAGCACCCGCGACGCGTCCGCAAATACCCTGTCAAATCCGGTGAGCGATATCCGCTCCCCGTTCTCGCAGGCCTTATCCAGCCGCGCCAGCTGATCGGCCGCAACGGGTGAGCCCGCCGGATCCGCCCCCTTCAGCACGGTCACACCAAAAAAGCGCCGCAGGTGCTGTGCCATCAGGCAGGCCTCGAGACTGTCGCCGGACGCGCCGAGCACGCCCAGCAGCAAGTCGGAGTCGGCCGTCTGCTGCGCTGACAGCGGCGGCTGGCGGTAGGGCAGGGCCACGATCCGCGCGCCGCGCCGTTCCCAGATTCTCAGCCGGTCCACCTGGTCGAGGCCCGCATGCGCACTGTCACGCCCATAGTCGCCTGGCGACATGTTCACCGGGTCATTCATTTCGATGAAGATCAGCGGTTCCGGCGCCGCATCCGGCCAGGCGAAGGCGGCCTGCGCCTCACTGCGGACCATCGCCATCAGCCGCGAGAAATGCCCGCGCTGGCGCTCGGCGCTGTCCACGAAAATATAGCTGAGCGACACCGTCAGGTCCGCCCCGCCGCCCGCAAAGGCAATGAAGTTCGCCGCGCCCAGCACCCGCCCCGCCGCGCCCTCGGTGAGCTGGATGACGATCTCCCGGTAGGGACCATACAGGCAGGAAAGCCGCGCATACGCCGCCCCCTCATTGAGATCCAGACAGGCCTTGAAGCCGTCGAGATTTTCCTTCTCGTCCTCAAGGATGAAGGCCGCGTCATACGCCTCGAAGAAATTCAACAGGCGTGCATCGTCACTGCGCGTGAACACGTGCAGTGAGACCCCGTCGCCAAGGTCTTCGCTACGGTCTCGGTCTGCAAGGGCTTTCAAAGTCATCCGGGCGATGTCGTGCCACGGGCGGGCCGCGAGTCAACCGCGTTTGTCGCGGATGCCAGGCTCGACCCCGGCATCCGGATGCGCAATGCTCGTCCAAAAGCAGGGAGCCTTCGCCATGTCCTCACGCCGCCTCGTCGATCCGGAACTCCTGCCGTTCCTGGACGCGTTCCCGACCCTCAATATCACGGCCGATAACCTGCCGCAGATACGGGAGATGCGCGGCGGTATGCTGGCGCAAATGCCGCCCTTGCCGCAATCGGTGCTCGCCGAAGTCGTGCACGTGCCCGGCGCGCCGGGCGACCCGGATGTCCGCGTGCGCACCTACCGGAAAAAACAGGGCGCGGCGTCTCGCCCGGCGATCCTGCACCTGCACGGCGGTGGCTATATCCTCGGTACGCCGGATGCGTCCGCCCCGTTCTGCGCGCAATGGGCCGACGCGTTTGACGCCGTCGTCATCGCCCCCGCCTACCGGCTCGGGCCGGAGACGAGCTTTCCGGGCAATGTCGAGGACGCCTATGCCGCGCTCGCCTGGGCGGTGAAGAACGCAGGGGCGCTCGGCATCGATACAACGCGCATCGCCGTGGCGGGAGAGAGCGCCGGCGGCGGCCTCGCGGCAGGTCTCGCCCTTCTGGTGCGAGACCGGGGCGAGTACAGTTTCTGCCACCAGCAGCTGATCTTCCCGATGCTGGACGACCGCACCGCCATGCGCACGGACCTCTCGCCCATGTATGGCGAATTCGTCTGGACCAATGCGTCGAACTATTTCGGCTGGCACGCACTTCTCGGCCAGCCGCCCGGCAGCGACGGCGTCTCGCCCTACGCCGCGGCGGCGCGGGCGGAAAGCCTCAAGGGCCTGCCGCCCGCCTATATCGCCACCGGCGCACTTGATCTGTTCACGGAGGAAAATCTCGACTACGCCAAACGCCTGATGGCAGACGGCGTGCCCGTCGAGCTGCACGTCTATCCCGGCGCCCCCCACGGCTTCATGCAACTCGCCAGCGCCCGCGTCTCCCGCGCCTATGCGCGGGATGCGATGGCGGCGCTGGCGCGCGGTATCGGCGCCGCGAAAGCCTAAACTGCCGCGCGCAGCATCCAGGCCGTCTTCTCGGCAATCTGCGCCCGCTGCGTGCAGAGGTCGACCGTCACCGGATCCTGGTTCTTCTCGGCGATCTTGATGCCTTCCTTGGCGGCCTTGCTGACCGCTTCGTGGCCTGCCGCCAGCTGTTTCACCATGTCGGCGGCGTCCGGCACGCCATTGTCCGGCTTGATCGTCGCGGTCTGCAGCATCTCGCCCGAAGAGCCCGGCGCGAAATGGCCCAGCGCGCGGATACGTTCCGCAATCAGGTCCAGTGCCAGCCAGAGTTCATTGTATTGCACCATGAACATGTTGTGCAGTTCGTTGAAGCGCGGCCCCGTCACGTTCCAGTGGTAGCCGTGCGTCTTGGTATACAGCGCATAGGTCTCGCCCAGCAGCGCCTTCAGCGCTTCCGCCGAGGTTTTCCGGGCGGCGTCCGTCAGTCCGATATCGATCGCCATGTCAGTCTCCTTGCAGGCATCATTCAGCCTGCCCTGAATATGGGCCTGCACAGGGCGGCGTTCAAATGCGTATCTTCCGAAGGGACTATAGAGCGCGTCTATGACAGGGCGGCGCAGAACCTCTGGATTCGCACGAGCGCCTCCTTCAAGGCGGCGTCAGACGTGGCATAGGAAATCCGGAACGTGTCCGGCAGGCCGAAGGCCTCCCCGAACACGATGGCGACCTTTTCGGCCTCCAGCAGTTCACTCGCAAAGGTCTTGTCATTGTCGATTCGCGTGCCCGAGGGCGCCGTCTTGCCGATCACCCCGGCGCAGGACGGGTAGACATAGAACGCGCCTTCCGGTTTCGGGCAGATCAGGCCCTCGGCCTTGTTCAGGCCCTCGACCATGAAGTTCCGGCGCGCCTGATAGGCCGCGCGGAATCCGGGAAGGAAATCTTGGGTCCCGTTCAGCGCCTCGACACTCGCCCATTGGCTGATGGAGCAGGAGCTCGAGGTCGACTGGTCCATCACCTTGCGCATCGCGCCGATCAGCTTTTCCGGCCCGGCTGCATAGCCGATCCGCCAGCCCGTCATGGCATAGGCCTTCGACACCCCGTTCATCGTCAGCGTACGGTCATACAGCGCCGGCTCAACTTGCGCGATGGTCGAGTATTCGAACCCGTCATAGACGAGGTGCTCGTACATGTCGTCCGTCAGCACCCACACCTGGGGATGGCGCAGCAGCACCTGCGCCAGTGCCTTCAGCTCAGCACGCGTATACGCCGCGCCGGTCGGGTTCGACGGCGAGTTGAGGATCAGCCATTTCGTCTTCGGCGTGATCACCGATTCCAGCGCTTCCGGCGTCAGCTTGTAGTTCGAGTTTGCCACGCAAATGATGGCGACCGGTTTCGCCCCCGCCAGCAGCACGATCTCCGGATAGCTGACCCAATACGGCGCCGGAATGATCACCTCGTCGCCCACGTTCAGCGTCGCGATCAGCGCATTGAAAAGCACCGCCTTGCCGCCCGGCGACACGTTCACCTGCGAGGGTTTGTAGGTCAGCCCGTTCTCCCGCGCGAACTTGGCGCAGACCGCTTCCTTCAGTTCCGGAATGCCGTCCGAAGGCGTGTACTTCGTCTTGCCTTCGCGGATCGCGCGGATCGCGGCTTCCTTGATATTCTCCGGCGTATCGAAATCCGGCTCGCCCGCACCGAGCCCGATCACGTCCAGGCCCTGCCGCTTCATCTCGTTCGCCTTGGTCGTCACGGCAATCGTGGCGGATGGCTTCACGCGGGAGACGGCTTCGGAAAGCTGGATATCGGCGGCCATGGGCTCGGTCCTTGGTCTGGGGGAGGCGGCGCACGCATACCGGCGCGTCCGCCGCTCCGCAAGGCACCCGGGCGGCTTGCGGCGCGAAAGGTCTGGTTTCCCCCGTATTGAGAGAGAATGATAAAATTTGATCGAAGAATTCGAGAAAAGGTAAAAGAAATCGCGCATTTTATTCATACGGGCGAGGAGATTTCAGGCCGAAATGGCTGGCCCGGAGGTTAAAAATGTTGGCGGACAACTGGAAGGCCCGGATCGAATCCGCGCTCTCTGGCGTGGGGCGTGACCTTGACGTAATGGTCACCCAGGGGAGGCGGTTTGTGGAAGGACTGAACACGACCGAGCAGCTGGTGCTGACGGGGCTTGCCCTGATCGGCCTGTTTTATCTGGTGTTTGGCCATTTCAGGGGCGCTGACGAGCACGAAAAGGCCGGTGGCCGCTTCGTCGGCATCATGTTCATGATGGTCGCCATGGCCGCCGGACTCGGCTGGATGGCATCGGACTACGCGGCATAGCGCCCTTCCGGCCAGCCCCCGGCAGCGCTATCTGTCACCCATGAGCGAGAATCAGGCCGGCGCGCCGCCCCTTCGCGGCGTCGATGTCATCAAGGACAACCTCTCCCGGCTTCCGTCGAAGCCCGGCGTCTACCGCATGTTCGGGGACGCCGACGAAGTGCTGTATGTCGGCAAGGCGAGAGACCTGAAGGCCCGTGTCTCGAACTATGTCCGCCTCGGCGGCCATACCCAGCGCATCGCAAGGATGATCCTGCAGACGCGGCGCATGGAATTCGTCACAACCGAAAGCGAGACCGAGGCACTGCTGCTGGAAGCCAGCCTCGTCAAATCCCTGAAGCCCCGCTTCAACGTGCTGCTGCGCGACGACAAGTCGTTCCCCTACATCCTGATCCGCCGCAATCACGAAGCCCCTCAGATCAAGAAGTATCGCGGCAGCAAGCAGGACGAAGGCGACTATTTCGGCCCCTTCGCCAGCGCCGGCGCGGTGATGCGCACGCTCGACACGCTGCAGAAAGCCTTCCTGCTGCGCACCTGCGAAGACAGCGTCTACCATGCCCGCACGCGCCCCTGCATGCTGCACCAGATCAAGCGCTGCGCGGCGCCCTGCGTCGGGCTGATCTCGAAAGAAGACTATACCGAACTCGCCGATGAAGCGGCAGACTTCCTGCGCGGGAAGGGGGTGGGCCTGCAAAAACGCCTCGCCGCCGAAATGGAATCCGCTGCCGAAGCGATGCAGTTCGAGGACGCGGCCCGCCTGCGCGACCGTATCCGCGCCCTCGCGCATGTGCTCTCGACGCAAGACGTGAACCCGGACGGCATCGAGGAGGCGGATGTCTTCGCCATCGCCATGGAGGGCGGCGTCTCCTGCGTGCAGGTCTTCTTCATCCGCGCCGGCCAGAACTGGGGCGCCACCGTCCACTTCCCGCGCCACGAACGTGATCAGGGTGCGGAGGAAATCCTCGCCGCCTTCCTCGTCCAGTTCTACGACAAGCGCCCCCCGCCGCGCCTCATCCTCGTCAACCAGCTGCCCGAACAGGCAGAGCTGATCGCCGAAGCGCTCAGCCTCAAGGCCGCCCGGAAAATCGAATTGCGCCGCCCCGAGCGCGGCGCCAAGCGCGACCTCCTCACCCAGGCCGAACGCAACGCCGCCGAAGCGCTGACCCGCAAACTGTCGGAAACCGCCAGCCAGGAACGCTTGCTCCTGGAAGTGCAGAAAGTCTTCGAGTTGGCCGAAGTGCCGGAGCGGATCGAGGTCTACGACAACTCCCACATCCAGGGCACCAACGCCGTCGGCGGCATGGTCGTCGCCGGCGCCGAAGGCTTCCGCAAGGCCGCCTACCGCAAGTTCAACATCAAGGACACCGAGATCACGCCCGGCGACGATTTCGGCATGATGCGCGAAGTCATGCGCCGCCGCTTCGCCCGCGCCCTCAAGGAACGCGAGGCGGGGGAGACAGAGACCTGGCCCGACCTCGTGCTCATTGATGGTGGTCTCGGCCAGTTGAATGCCACCATTGAAGCACTCGCCGAAATCGGTCTGACCCCGGACGATGTCACCCTTGTCTCGATCGCCAAGGGCGTTGACCGCAACGCGGGGCGCGAGCAGTTCTTCCGCCCCGGCCGCGCGCCCTTCAAGCTCCCCGAAAACGCCCCCGTCCTCTATTACCTCCAGCGCCTGCGCGACGAAGCCCACCGCTGGGCTATCGGCGCGCACCGCGCGAAGCGCTCGGCTGACATCGTGAAGTCGCCGCTCGACGAAATCGAAGGCATCGGCCCGACGCGCAAGAAGGCGCTGCTCCACCATTTCGGCTCCGCCCGCGGCGTCTCTCGTGCCAAGGTCGCAGACCTCATGCAGGTGGACGGTGTGAACGAGGCGCTCGCGGTTCGCATCCATGGGCATTTCAACGGCGGATGAGTTTCAGCTGCCGCCCGGCCTGTGCAACAAAATCCGCCCCCTCCTGAATTAAAATTCGTAAGGACCTCAAAGCTCTGCAAGATTTCTCCGGAAACCTTGCGCTACACCCCTCCGCCCCGGGTTACACTCGCGCTCGTGCCGGGCTCACGCCCCTCCAAAGCCATGGGTGCTTGGCCCGCAACACAGACCTACGCTCATCCTGAGCGAAGTCGAAGGATCGGCCAAACAGAGCTGCCGCAAGCCCCGGCTCGTCCTTCAGCTTCGCTCACGCGATACCAAGCGATAACAGATCGATACGAAGTGATAAAAAATGAGAATCAATGAGAAGAAATCGACATCAGGAATACAAAGCCTGCAACAGGATGAGGCCGTTTGACGAAGGCAAGAGAGGATTTGCCCCTACAAAAAACAAGGCCGCAGAAACATAAAACCCATTCCCGTCAACCGATTACCAAATCCGCCCCCAAACCTTGCGCAACACCTCCGCCCACGGATCTATGGAAAATCCAACCTCAAGACCCTCACCTCCCACCGCTCCGCGATGGGTCCCTCCTCTCCCGCATCGCGCAGGGCTGTCCGGGGAATGATTCACTTAGTCGCGGAACATGACCGGCGCCGATTGGCGAATGCCTGTATTTTCGAGGTGTCTAGACTTGAAAAGGAAGGCCCGGCCA
>Ga0163144_10002209_pt1 | contig 45365 bp, 39 predicted proteins | sample OliLak19BULKMAT1_FD_123175 | JGI IMG/M metagenome (GOLD analysis project Ga0163144, IMG submission 123175) | Freshwater microbial mat bacterial communities from Lake Vanda, McMurdo Dry Valleys, Antarctica - Oligotrophic Lake LV.19.BULKMAT1 | ecosystem: Environmental > Aquatic > Freshwater >... | reverse complement strand
TAAGCACATCCATATCCATTTTTACAATTACAAAAAGTATCTAAAGAAAAAATGATTATACTAAAAAATAAAAATTTAAATATAGTTTTCTAATTATTCAATTTATTTAATAATTTGTAGTTTTAAATTTTCAATTTCTTTTTTAGCAATTTTATTTACTTGTTTTGTTCAACCAAATGTAATTTAGCTTATTAACTTTTTTAGTAATTAAATTACAGTTTAAGGTTTTATATTTTAAAAACCTTTTTAAGAATAAATGTGTATAAAATAATCGAATTAACCTATTTAATCTTGCTTGTAAATAAAGCCACTTTGCTTTCTTTATTTTGAAGCAAGCGTTTAATATTTTTGCGGTGGGTAATAATTAAAAGGGTAGCTACTACAATCGAAAAAGATGTTAATATTGGGTTTGTATTACCTAAAACAAAATACAATATTATTGGGAAAGCAACACCCGCTAGCATTGATGATAGTGATACAATACGAAAACTAAATAAAGCTATTAAAAATACAAGTAACGAAAACATCGAAGCTAGTGGCAAAATACAAATAACAATACCTAAAATGGAAGCAACACCTTTTCCACCTCTAAAGCCTGCAAATATTGGGAATATGTGGCCGCACAAAGCTGCTACACCTAAACCTAATTGCAGGTTAATAAAATTATAGCTATTAATTGTAAACGTGCTAAAATAAGCTAAGGCAACTGCTAAACTACCTTTTAAAATATCGATTATTAATACTGGAATACCTGCTTTTTTACCTAAAACTCTAAATGTGTTGGTAGCTCCTGCATTACCACTACCAAACTCACGCACATCAATACCATAAAAGCGTTTACCAATCCAAACTGAAGTTGGTACAGAGCCAATTAGATAAGCAATTATAATAAAGACGAAAACCATTGTTTTTAAATTGTTAAATTAATGCTATCAAATTTAAAAATTATTATTAAATAAAAAACACTCCCTATTAAATATTTTTAATGTGTGAGTGTTAATTTTTTTTATTTTATAATTTTAATAGGCTCCTTTTAGCTTTACGCCTTGTTCTATTTTTTGCAAAGCAGTTATATAAGCAGCTATACGCATACTAGTTTTAAAGGTACTTACGTTGTTCCAAATGGCTTCAAAGGCAATTTCCATTTTTAAATCATGTTTTGTATTTACCTCATCTTCAGTCCAATAGTAACCTGCTTTATTCTGTACCCACTCAAAATAGCTAACAGTAACACCACCACTGTTTGCTAAAATATCGGGCACTACAATAATTTTTTTATCATTTAAAATAGCGTCTGCTTCGGGCATTGTTGGTCCGTTTGCACCTTCAACTATTAATTTTGCTTGAATTTTAGGGGCATTATCTTCGGTAATTACGTTTTGTAATGCTGCTGGTACTAAAATATCGCATTTGCTTATTAATAATTCGTCTGCTTTAATTTCGGTAGCGCCTATAAAACCTTTTAATACGCGGTTGTTTTTAGCACAAAACTCTATCGCATCAGAAATATTAATACCTTTTTCGTTATAAAAACTGGCGGTATGGTCGCCAATACCAACAATTTTAATACCTTTTTCGGCTAATAAACGAGCGGCGTGCGAACCTACATTACCAAAACCTTGCACTACGGCAGTAACTTCGCTAGGTTTTAAATTCATTTTTTTAAGTGCAGCAAGGGTATTTACCATTACTCCACGTCCGGTTGCGGCATCACGCCCTAAAGAACCGCCAATAGAAACGGGTTTACCAGTAATAACACCTGGATTATCTTCGCCAGTAATTTTATTAAATTCATCTAAAATCCAAGCCATTTCGCGTCCGCTAGTACCCATATCTGGTGCTGGAATATCGCGATTTACACCAAATACATCTTTCATAGCTTGTGCATAGGCGCGGCTAAGTCGTTCTAATTCGCCAACACTCATAGCACGTGGGTCGCATTTAATACCTCCTTTTGCTCCGCCATAAGGCAAATTGGCTACTGCGCACTTAAAACTCATCCAAGCGGCTAAGGCCATCACTTCGTCGGCGTTAACATCCATTGCATAACGAATACCACCTTTGCTAGGCCCTAAATGTGTGCTATGAATAGTACGGTAACCTTCAAATACTTGAATTTTGCCGCTATCCATCATTATTGGTAGGCTTACTTTAACTTGTTTTTGAGGGTTGCGCAGTACATTAAGTACATCATCGCTTAAGTTCATAATTTTAGCCGCCACATCTAAGCGAGCCAACACTGCATCAAACATACTATAGTGTGTTTGTGCTGCATTTACTGTGTTTATTGACATAAGTAAATTTTGTTTTAAGTTTGCTGGATAACAAAAATAAACAAATAATTTAACAATATATTAATTTTGTAATGTATTAGATATAACATATGTTAACATCGATAAAATTAGTATTTGTGTTTTTAGAATAGTTAACTTAGCAAAAATTATGGCAGAGTTTTTTAAAGTTTTTACAGTAATACTTTTTTGTTCGTTATTTTTTAGCAAAATGGGTATGCCCGCTGCCTGCATTTTGTTTAAGTTTAATATGTTTAAAGTTATACTGGTTAGCTGTGTAGGCGGCATTGGTGGCAGTATTTTTTACGTATATTTATTTGCAGCCATAATAAAGTGGTGGGATAAGCGTAAGCATTTAAAATCTGGCGGTAAGAAAAAAATTATTTTTACGAAAGCTAACCGTCGAATTATAAAAATTAAGCACCGCTTTGGTTTACTGGGCATCAGTATACTAACCCCCCTAATACTATCAATACCATTAGGTGCATTTTTGGCTGAGCGTTTTTATAAAAATAAACCAAAAGTAATTTTATATTTAAGTGTGTGTACTATTTTTTGGAGCTTTGTTTTTTACTTTATTTACTACGGTTTTTACGATAGTTTAAAAGGTTGGTTATTTTAAAATTGACTTTGCAAACCAAAAAATTATCTTTTTGGTTTAAAAAATATGGTGTTATATTTAGGCCTTTATGTTACAAGTTAAAAATATAACATTCAATTACCCTAATCAGGTTTATTTTAAAGGAATAGGCAATATAACAATTCAATTAAAAGCTGGCGAAATATTAGCGCTTGTAGGAAAAAGCGGTAGTGGTAAAACTACGTTAATGAAATGCATTTACGGCTTAGAGGATTTACAAAGTGGCGAGGTATTTTTAAATGATGAGCAAGTTTTAGGACCTTCTTATAATCTTATTCCTGGTAATAAAAATATGAAATTGGTTAGCCAAGATTTTTATGTGCTGGATAACCATACTGTTGAAGAAAATATTTTTGATAAATTAATTGGTTACAAAAACGAAGAAAAACAGAAACGCGCCAGTAAACTTTTAAAATTATTAGATTTAGTTGCATTTAAAAAAACTAAAGCACGTTTTTTATCAAGCGGGCAAAAGCAGCGAGTTGCCATTGCACGAGCTTTAGCTATTATACCAAAAATATTGTTGTTAGACGAGCCTTTTAGCAATTTAGATATGATTTTAGCTGATAAATTATTTGCGTTTGTAACTGCAGAGGTGAAAAAAAATAAAACTTCTGTAATTTTAATTACTCACATTGCCGAAGAAGCTTTAAAATATGCAAACAGAATTGCTATAATGGATAATGGAAAAATTAGCCAAATGGGAGAAAAGTGGATTGTTTACTATCAACCTAAAAACTCAAAATTAGCAGGACTTTTAGGTAATTACAGTATTTTAAAATCAATTGATTTAGATAAAAAATCAAATTTAAAAATAAAATCAAAATTGCTTATTCGACCCGATAAATTTATAAATGTACAAAAAACTGAAAAATTTGATATTTCGGTAACCATTTCAAATTGTGTATATAATGGCAAATGTTTTGAAATTTTAGCAGAAACGATTAACGTAAACGATTTAATTTTTTATTCAGCAACTGAATTACAAATAGGTAATAAATGTTATTTACGCATAAGTTAATTTATAGCCTTACCTAAAAAATCAAGCATTATTAATTCTTCTAAAATATAGCGTTTACCATCAACAAACGCAACCACCCAAGCATCGCTTTGTCCTTTAGCAATTGCTTTTTGTCTTTGTACTTCCGCATCGTTTAAAGTAGTAAATTCTAATTGTGTAAAGCGGGTAATGCCATCGGGGTAATTTACAACTTCAGGTTTACCAAAAGCTATTAAATTTTTATACTTATAATTTACAGGCTTACGATAAGCCCCAATTTGTACTTTAAATATTAATTTACTAGCACAGTAATTACCAGCCATAGCCAATAATTGTTTATAATAAATTATATCGTTTAATGATTTACCTTTTACAGCACTAAAATCTGGTAAATTAGTATCGTTACATGGTAATAAATTTTTTTCGGTTATAGTAGGAGTTGTTACCGCAGTTGTATTGGTTTGGGTTGTACTATTTTTTTTAACAGAATCTTTAGTAACAACAAGGCCTTGCTTTTGGCTATACAAATAAAAATCTTTATTAGCTTCTAAATATTTATTTAAATTTTCAATATCCAAATCTTCCTCTATAGGTTCGAAGTTGGCAGCAGAAACTTTTATTCTATACACAGCTCCAGGTATTAAAGTAGTTATGTATTTACCCGTTTCAATATTTGATGAATAAGTACCTATTACTAATTTACCATCGCTGCTTATTTCGTTATTTGATAATATTTTTAATTCTTCGGGGGTTAGCTGACTTTGTTTTATAAATCGAATAATTTCAATTTTTGCTTCAATAGGCTTATCATCGCCATACACAACACCTTTTAATAATGCAATTACTGGTTTTTCTCCTAAAATACCTGGTTGAACCATATAAATATCTTGCTTACCCAAACCCTTAGATCCAGACCGGTTACTACTAAAATAGCCCTTATCACCTTTAGAATTAATTACGTAATAACGATCATCCTCTGTTGTATTTAAAGGTAAACCCATACTCTGAGGTTCTAACCATTGGTTTTCTTTTTTAAGCGAAAACATAATATCGTAACCACCTATACTTTGATGACCTTTACTACTTAAAAATAAAGTTATACCGTCGGGGTGAATAAAAGGTGCATCATCATCGTAAGGAGTATTAATTTTTGATCCCATATTTGTTGCAGGCCCCCAGTCGCCATTTACTAGCTCACTTACCCAAATATCTCTTCCACCTAAACCACCTGGTCGTTCGCTGGCAAAATATAAAAAACGTCCATCTGCAGATATGGTACAAGAACCTTCCCAATATTCTGTATTTATATTTTTATTTAATTCTTGAGGTTTACTAAATTCTGAACCCATTAATTTACTAATGTAGATGTCGCCTGCATTTTTATTAGTACTAAAAAAGGTAAATAGTGTTTTACCATCTGGAGAAATAGAAATTGCAGCATCGTTACCTTTTGTGTTTACAGAAGTTATAGCTTTTGGCACCGACCATGAAGAATCTGCATTACGAAGCGAAATATAAACATCTTCTAAATACTGCCCTTCAATTAAATCAGTTTGCAAACTGTTATTTAATTTACCACCCATACTATTTTTACCGCGATAGGTAAATAGCATCATCGACTCATCGGTAGCAATAGATGGCACGTATTGATCTTCATCGGTATTTATTGGCGCACCAATATTTTTAATATTTGCAATTACTTTTTTATCAATCAATGTTAAACCATTATCACAGTTTTTTAAAATAAGTTGTGCATCATCAATTAATTCTGTATCTTCTTTACTTGGCTTTTTTCCTAAACGTTCTATAAAGGCTGTTAATAATGGTTTAGCTTCGGTAAATTTATAGTTAATATGATAAGCTTTTCCTAAATAATAATCAGCATCAATTATTTTTGAATTTTTTAAACCTTGAAAAATTTCAATGGCTCTTTCTTTTCTTTCTGGATATCTTAAACAACAAATACCTAATTTTATTTTATAGTCTTCTTTTTTAGGATATTTTGCATTTAAAGCGTCAAATTGTATATAAGCACTTTCATAATCTGCATCATTTAAAGCCGCATAAGCTTTTATTTCTAGCTCCTCTTGCGATTGAGCAAAAGTGCTATTATTTATAAAAAATAAAAATAATACTGAATAAAATATTAATTTAGTCATAGTTTAAGTAATAATAATTAGTGTTTTAAAGGTTGTAATAAAAAAGACCATTTTTAATCCCCTCATTATAAACTTATTAAGACAGTGTTTTTAATAACTGAAAATTGTAAATTAATGATTAAAAAAATTGGAGTGCTAACATCAGGAGGCGATTCGCCTGGAATGAATGCTTGTATTAGAGCCATTGTTAGAACCGCCATATATAATGGCATTGAAGTAATTGGTTTTATTAGAGGCTACGAAGGGTTAATAAATAATAATTTTATCGAGCTAAAACGAGAAAGTGTTTCAGGTATAATACAAAAAGGCGGTACATTTTTAAAAACTGCCCGTAGTGAACGTTTTAAAACTATAGAAGGATTAAAATTAGCTATTCAGAATTTAAAAAATAATGCTGTTGATGGTTTAATAATAATTGGTGGTGATGGTAGTTTTAAGGGAGCAATTGAATTAAGTAAACATGTAAACTTACCTATTATTGGTTGCGCAGGTACAATTGATAACGATTTGGTAGGAACTGATTTTACAATTGGGTACGACACAGCCATTAATACAGCTGTTGAGGCTATAGATAAAATTAGAGATACTGCTGAGAGCCACGATCGTATTTTTGTAGTAGAGGTTATGGGGCGTGATGCTGGCTTAATTGCTTTGCGAAGTGCTATAGCAAGTGGAGCGGAAGCAATATTGGTTCCTGAAATTAAAAATAATATAGATGATTTAATTTTGAAAATAAAAAATTGGCGGTCATCAAAAAGTAGTAAAATTATTGTAGTGGCAGAGGGCGATGAAAGTGGCGGGGCATTTAAAGTTGGCGAAATCATAAAAACACATTGTCCCGAATTTGATTTAAGAGTTAGTATATTAGGGCATATCCAACGCGGAGGCAACCCAACCTGTATGGAGCGGGTTAATGCAAGTATAATAGGATTTAACGCCGTAAAAGCATTAATCAATAAACAAAGTAACCAAATGGTTGGTATTATAAATAAACAAATCGTATTTACGCCTTTTGAAAAAGCAATAAAACACCATCAAACATTAAATAAAGATTTAGTAGAATTGATTGATGTACTTAGTAGTTAACATAAATTAAAAATTATAAATTAAAAATTAAAAAATTTTAGATAACCAATTTTTAATTTATAATATTTAATAATTGATCAAAATAACTATTGTGCATTCCACCCACCATCAATTGGTATAGCCGTTCCGGTAATTGTGTTTGCGTGATCTGATGCTAATAATAAAGCCATTTGCCCTAATGTTTCAAGGCTTACAAACTCTTTTACGGCTTGTTTATAAAGCATTACTTTATTAACAACATCTTCTGGGCTCATATTATGTGCTTTTGCTTGATCGGCAATTTGTTTTTCAACCAAAGGTGTTTTTACATAACCTGGGCAAATTGCGTTGCAGGTAATATTAAAGGGTGCTCCTTCTAATCCTAATGTTTTAGTAAAACCTACAATGCCATGTTTACTGGCGACATACGCACTTTTAAATTCGCTAGCAACTAAACCATGGGCCGAGGCAATATTTATTATTCTACCAAATTTACGTTCTTTCATTCCTTTCCAAACTGCTTTGCTTAAATAAAATGCTGAAGTTAAATTTATTCCAATAATGGCATTCCATTTTTCATCAGGAAAGTCTTCAATTGGAGAAACGTGCTGTATACCCGCGTTATTAATTAAAACATCAATTTTGCCAAATTTAGCGGTAGCATCATCTACCATTTTGCGTAACTCTTCGGGCTTTAACATATTAGCATTACTGTACATTACCGCTATACCAAACTCTTTGGCAACTCCGTCTGCAATCTCTTGTCCGTTAGTTTCTAATCCATTAAAAACTAAATTGTATTGTTTTGTTTTTGCAAATTCTCGTGCAATGCCTAAGCCAATGCCACTTGTGCTTCCTGTAATTAATGCTGTTTTCATAGTTTTTTTATTTTTAAAATTTATTTTAAAATCAAATATACATTTAATTCTAAATTATATAAAACATTAATTTTACGAGTTAAACTAAATATTTTACTAAATTTTATTTTTATTAGTTTAAAGCAATTCTACACTAAGTAAACTTTAAATTATTAAATTTGTTAATTATTAAATAATTTATGTGTAAAACAAAACTAATAATTTTAACTTTAATTTTTTGCTTAACTAAGCCCTTTTTATCTCAAACAAAAACAGGTAAACCTGGTGGAAACACTCAGACAATTAACGATAGTAAAAAAACAAATCTAAATTATGAATACGCTTTAAACGACCCTTTAAATACACGCATTTATACCCTTAAAAATGGCCTAAAGGTATATTTATCAGTTTATAAAAATGCACCTCGCATTCAAACTTACATTGCTGTAAAAGCAGGTAGTAAAAACGACCCTGCCAACGCTACAGGCTTAGCTCACTATTTAGAACACATGGTTTTTAAAGGCACAGATATTTATGGCACAAAAGATTTTAAAAAAGAAAATGCCGAAATAAAAAAAGTAGAAAATTTATATGAAACCTACCGTAAAACTAAAGATGAAGCACAACGAAAAAAAATTTACCATCAAATTGATAGTATAAGCGGTATTGCAGCAAAATATGCAATTGCGAACGAGTATGATAAAATGTTGGCGGGTATTGGAGCAAGCGGCACCAATGCTTTTACATCATACGACCAAACCGTTTATGTAAATGATATACCAAGTAATCAAATAAACAATTGGTTAAAAATTGAAGCCGAACGTTTTCGCAAACCTGTTTTACGTTTATTTCATACAGAATTAGAAGCAGTTTATGAAGAAAAAAACCGTGGTTTAGATAACGATGGTAACAAAGTATCTGAAGCTTTAATGGAAGGTTTATTTAAAAATCATACTTACGGAACGCAAACTACAATCGGCACAATTGAGCATTTAAAAAATCCATCAATGGTTGAAATAAATAAATTTTATAATAAATACTACGTTCCTAATAATATGGCAATTATTATGAGCGGCGATTTTGATCCCGATAAAGTGATATTTGATATCGAAAAAAACTTTGGCACTTTTAAATCTAAACATTACGAAGAATATAAATTTAAACCCGAAACACCTCGTACTCAAAAAATAGCAATTGAAGTTTTAGGGCCCGACCCTATGAGTGTTTCTTTAGCATGGAGTACAGCCGGATACGGCAGCAAAGATACCGAAATAGGTGCCGTAATTACGCAGGTACTTTACAATGGCAGAGCTGGTTTATTCGATTTAAATTTAAATCAATCGCAAAAAGTGCTAAACAGTGCGGCTTTTTATGAAAGCTTAAAAGATTATGGCTTTTTTGGATTTCAGGGCGACCCTAAAGAAGGACAAACATTAGAAGAAGTTGAAAAATTAATGTTACAACAATTAGATATTATTAAAAAAGGTAATTTTCCCGATTGGTTACTACAAGCTGTCATCACAGATTTTAAATATCAAAAAACAAAAGAATTAGAAGACAATGGCAGTCGTGGTGGCGAAATGTTAAACTCGTTTGTTAACGCACAAAAATGGCAAAATTCGGTAAATACTATTGAACGATTAAGTAAAATTACCAAGCAAGAAATTGTAGATTTTGCCATTAAAAATTTTGCCGAAACTAATTACGTTGTAGTTTACAAGCGTATTGGCGAAGATAAATCGATGCAAAAGGTTGATAAACCATCTATCACACCTGTAGAATTAGATAGAGAACATTCATCGCCATTTGTTCAAAATATTGTAAAATCAACTCCAGAAACCATACAACCTGTATTTTTAGATTTTGATAAAGATATTTTAAAATCAAGTATTAAATCTAACGTCCCATTTTTGTATACTAAAAATACAGAAAACAAATTGTTCCAAATGTATTACAAATTTGATATGGGAAGCAATAATGATAAATTATTGCCCATGGCAATTAAATATATTAAATATTTAGCAAGTGAGGAAATGAGCGCCGAACAATTTAAACAAGAACTATATAAATTAGGCTCTACTTTTGATGTATTTATTGATAATGAAAATACTTGGGTTAGTTTGGATGGCTTAAGTGATAATTTTGACAAAACAGTTCAATTATTTGAAAAAGTATTGGAAAAACCGTTAGTTGACGAAGCAGTATTGAAAAATTTAATTTCCGATTTTAAAAAAGAGCGAAATGATAATAAACTTCAAAAACAATTAATTTTAAACCGAGCAATGGCAAGTTATGCACGTTATGGTTCTATAAATCCTTATTCATATGTATTAACAGATGATGAATTAGATAAAATAACTGTTTTTGAAATAAAAAATAAAATAAAATCATTGCTTTCGTTCGAGCATAAAATATTGTATTATGGCCCACTAGAATCCAATGATGTAAAAACCATTTTAAATTCTTTTCATATGGTTCCCGAAAAATTAACATCTGTACCTGTTACTTACAATTTTGTAGCCAAGCAATTAGATAATTCTGTTTATATTGTTGACTTTGATATGAAGCAGGCTGAAATTATGCTTGTAAGCAATGGTAACTCTTTTGACGCCAGTCAAGTTCCTATTATTTCATTATATAACTCGTACTTTGGCGGTAATATGAGTGGTGTTGTTTTTCAAGATTTGCGTGAATCTAAAGCCTTAGCCTACTCGTGTTACTCTCGTTACAGCCAACCAAACAAACTCACCAAAAAATATTATAACTCATCCTATATTGGGTCGCAAGCCGATAAATTAGCAGATGCTTTAAAAGGAATGAGCGATTTATTAAACGAATTACCCCAAGCAGAAGCCAGTTTTAACGCTGCGAAAGAATTGCTGATTGCAGAAACACGCACTCAACGCATCACAAAATCAAATATTTTATTTAGCTATATAGCTGCCCAAGATTTAGGTTTAAATTATGATATTAGAAAAACTGTTTTTGAAAAAATACAAAGCATAACTTTTAATGATGTTAAAAATTTTCAAATTCAAAATATAAAAGGTAAACCGACTACCACTTTGGTATTAGGAAAAAAAGAAAACTTAGATATGAAGGTTCTTGAAAAGTATGGTACAATTAAGTTTTTATCGTTAAAGGATGTTTTTGGATACTAACAATAAACCCTAATAAAATAGATAGGATGGTTTAATTGGATTAAATAATAAATTAGAACTAATAAAAATGGTTTCGTTTGAGAATACTGAGAATGCTTTTAAAGCTAAAACAAACTCTGAGTTAACCCGTTCTTACTGGTTATTTAAACTAATTAGTAAGCCTATATTAGTAAAATTAGGAGCTAAATTTTCGCCCTTACTTTTAAAAATTGGGTTTAAAAAACTAATAAAAAATACAATATTTAAACAGTTTGTTGGTGGCGAAAATATTCACGATTGCTCACAAACCATAGCTCAACTTGGTAAATATAATATTGGCACTATTTTAGATTATAGCGTTGAAGGTAAAGAAAGCGAAAAAGACTTTGATAATTGCCTTAATGAAACTTTAGAAACAATTAATAAAGCAAAAGACGATATTAATATACCCTTTTGCGTATTTAAAGTTACTGGCTTAGGTCGTTTTGATATGCTTGTTAAAAAAAGTGCTGGTAACCGACGAATAACTGAAGGGGAAGATACTGAATGGCAAAAAGTGAAGCATAGGGTGCAAGTTATTTGTAAATCTGCTTTTGAAAGTAACCAACCCATTTTTATTGATGCAGAAGAAAGTTGGATACAACCCGCAATTGATAAATTAGCAGATGAAAATATGCAATTGTTTAATAAAACATCAGCAATTATTTACAATACTTACCAGTTTTATCGCACCGACCGACTAGTTATTCTAAATCAAACTATCGAGCATGCAAAAGCCAATAGTTACCACGTTGGAGCTAAATTAGTGCGCGGTGCTTACATGGAAAAAGAGCGCAAACGAGCAATTCAGTTAGAATATCCCTCGCCTATCCAACCTAATAAGCAAACAAGCGATAATGATTATAATGCCGCCTTAAAATTATGTATCGAAAACATTAATATTATGGGAGTATGCGCTGGTACACACAATGAACACAGTAGTTTAATATTAGTTGAATTAATGCAGCAAAAAAATATTGAAGCAAATGATAAGCGTATTTATTTTTCTCAATTATATGGTATGAGCGACCATATTAGCTACAATCTTTCTTTAACTAATTACAATGTTGCAAAGTATGTACCTTATGGTCCAGTAAAAGAAGTACTGCCTTACTTAATTCGCCGAGCGCAAGAAAATACAAGTGTTAAAGGACAAACTGGGCGTGAATTAAATTTAATTATTAAAGAAAAAATGAGGCGTAAAACGTTAAACTAAAATGCTAAAACGTATATTTTCTTCAAAATTAATTAAATATACGTTAATTTTTTTAATACTTTTTTTTGCTCTTGGATTTTTTTGCTTTTATACAATCGAAATTTCAACCCAAAAACAATTAACCGAAAAAATATCTCAACTACCAAATTGTAAAGTAGGCTTGGTATTGGGTACATCGCACTTTTTGCGTAACGGAAACAAAAATTTATATTTTATTTACAGAATTGAAGCTGCCGCAAAATTATTTAATTCGAAAAAAGTAAATTATTTATTACTAAGTGGTGATAATCGTAAAGATGAGTATAACGAACCAAAAGAAATGCACGACGAATTAGTAAAGTGTGGCGTACCAGATTCTTGTTTGGTTTTAGATTATGCGGGCCTTCGTACTTTTGATAGTATGGTGCGTTGTAAACAAATTTTTGGCCAAGATACTGTAATTGTAATTTCGCAACAATTTCACACTGCTCGTGCAATTTACATTGCGAATCAGAATGGGCTTTTAGCTTACGGCTTTAATGCCCAAAAGGTTACTTCTCAATATGCTTTTAAAATAAAAATTAGAGAATTTTTATCACGAATAAAATGTATGTTAGATATTTACATTTTAAATACTAAACCCAAACATTTGGGAGACAAAATAATTTTAAAGTAATTTTGCTTTTTGTTGAGAACAGTTAAAAATTAAACACTATTTATTTAATTTTAACCTTTTCAACCTGCAATACTTCTTTTGTGGTTGCGTCATAAACAAATGCTACAATTGATACATTTTTATCTACAAATTTAGCATTTAAATTAAAGTTTGGGTATGAAACACTAACAGAATCGCTAAATTTGATAGGTGCATTTTTTAGAGTAACGCCCCAACTACCATTAATATCCCCACGCAACATATGTGTAAAAATATAGTTAGGAACTAAATCGGGGTTTGGTGCTAACGAGTAATCTTTTTGTGGACCTACAATACTATCTTCAATAAAAACAACGCTTAATTTAGTGTTATTTGGGTAAGAGCGTTTAAATTTTGTTTTAACGCTTGTATTTATATTTCGAGTAGCCGAATTATAATTAACGTTTAAAAATATATCGCAAAATTCAATATCAGCAGAAGCTAAAGAAACTGTAGTACCCCATTTTTTCTCGTTATGAATAAGCCCATTTTCGGCGTAATTTTTTCTGTTTACCATCCCGTTGGGGTTTCCAGCACTTTCTACGCCAAAGCCTGTTGTGGAATTCCAATCATTGCCAACTTGGCAAGTGTAAGAAGTAATAAAAGTAGAATTTAATCTAGCAAAAAAACCAGCATGTACTGCTACTACAATTAATTTATCGCCATATTTTGCCTCCAATTGTTCGGCTACCTTTGCAGCATTAGGGCAATTACCACATTGATGACCTGTGTATTCTTCTAATAAAATTTTGCGACTAGTGGGCTTAACTACCGAAGTTTGCCTAACATTTGTAACCTTATCGCAAGAAGTTAAGCATAACAAAAAAATAATAGGAAAAAACAATATGTAGTTTTTCATTTGAATTAGTTTTATAAACAAATTTAGTAATTTTTTTTTATTTTTCAAAGTAAATATTATTAAAAACTACTTGTAATTGAAATTGCAAACCCATTACTTGCTGGCACCGTTCGGCAAACGCCACCTACGCAAAAAATACCTGCACGTTGTTTACCATAACTTACACTAATGCGGTGGGGGCCATTGCTATACCCGCCAGTAACTAATAAATAATGTAGTTTTAATTTATCAATTGGATTACCGTAGTTGTATTGGTCTAAAACAGCAATAAAAAAATGTGAGTTGGGCGTCCACTCAACCATAGCACTTACCCAGCTACCGAGGTTTAATGTATCTTTATTATCCCTGAACAATCCTTGTGTTTCTAATCTAATAGTGCCATTACTTTTGTATTTATAAGTTATATCAACAACACCAATATTTGAAATTATATTATTAAAACCTGCATTTGAAGTGCCAAACTGTACAATGTTTATATTATAAAACTGGTTAGCATACATTACATTTGCTTTTAATTTTTTTGAGAATTTTTTAGTAATTTCTACAAAAAAATCGTGGTAATAATCAGTCCCAATTTCATCATATCTAGTTTTATATAAAGTTGATTTTGTAGCACTATCACTTACACCAATTTGTTTTAAGCCACTGGCGTGCGAATAATTTACAGTAATTTCGGTGCCATATTTACCTCCTAAAATAGTTCCTTTTTTAAACTTATATTGTAATTCGGCTAAACCACCTACTTCGCCATTTGGTTGCGTTGCGTAAGGGCTGTAAGCAGGCATTAAATAAGTATGTTGTTTAGTAGTGGCTGGTAAAAAGTTAATTAATAAATTAGTGAGAGAGGCATCTCTATCGCTTCTAAAATTCATATTATCAATTCGTTTTAATTGTAGCAAAAACGAAAAACCATTTGTAGCAAACGAACTTGAAATAAATAATGCATCACCTGTTTTGTAGCTGTAATATTTTTGACCCTCTACCACCGAAAAGTTTGCGGCACTTGGATCATTTTCTTTTACAATATATTCGCCAAAAAAATTAAAACCTTCTCTAATAATGTTTATTCTTCCACCATAACTAGCTACATTTTCGGGCAAATTAAAATCAGGGTCTTGGTCTGGTTGAAATTTACTTACAAAGCCTCCTCCTAAAATAACTTTTGTTTTTAAGTTTTTAGTAATTGTGTCAAACAATTCGTTAATATTTACTTCACCATCTAAACCACGTACAATGCCTGGACCAACTGTAAAAAAACTACGTTGCTTTCCAGCCAAGCCTTTTAAGGTAATTCCTTTATAGGGGTTTGATACTACAGAAATACCATCTAACGCGTTATCATATAACAAACCAGGTTCGTAATAGGTTCTAAATAGTAAACCGCTGCCAAATTGTTCGTAAATGCTACCAATGGTTATGTCTAATAATTTATCTTGATAGCGCGCAAAGCGATTGGTAATTCCTTGCCCTTTGTAACGACTATCAAAACCTTGCATTACATTGTTGTAAGCTTCGTAACGCAAACCTGCGCTAAATTTACCTTTTTGGTAATTAATAATTCCAAAAACATTCGATAGCATTTTTTCGGGTACTTTTGGCGCGCCAATTAAGCTATCGGGTTGATAGTATTGGGCATCTATTTGAAAGTTACCATGCACCGAACCTGCATCGATTGAAGAGTTTTGCGCCAAAATTTTAAATGGGTTTAGTAAATGTAGTATTAAAAAAGTAGATATTAAGCTACTTTTAAATAATTTTTTTATCATAAGGCAAAGAAAAAATAAAATTTTGATTAAAACAATATTTAATATTTTTAAAATATTGCCTCGTTTAAATTGTTAAAATATTATGTTTTTCACTAATTCTTTTATACATTTATGCTTATATAAAATTACAAATGAAAAAAATTACATTTACAATGGTATTATTATTGTCGATAACAAGTTTGTTTTCGCAAAAATGGGTTGAAATGGCAGGCGAGCCAACCGCTAATTTATACGAAATTCAAAAGGAATTTTATAAATCTTTTGAAGGCAAAGACCTTACAATAAAAAGTACGGGTTACAAACAATTTAAACGTTGGGAATATTTTGTAAAACCCCGCGTTTACCCAACAGGAAATATATCAGTGTTAAGTCAGCAATCAAAAAATTATTCAGATTTTTTGCTTAAAAATAATAGTCTAACAAACCAAGTAACATCTGCAAATAAAAACAGTAATAGTAGTAATTCGGTTATGTCTAGTACCTGGACTTCGGCTGGCCCCTTTGGTGCGCCAACTGGTTTGGTGTTTGGGTTACCGCGCAAAGCTGGTAGAGATAATTTTTTAACTTTTCATCCAACAAATACCTTAACAATTTATGCGGGTGCAGCTGGCGGCGGTTTGTGGGAAACTACGAACGGAGGTATCTCATGGATTACAAATACCGATAATTTGCCAGTAACAGCTGTATCTGATTTAGCTATCGACCCAACAAACCCAAATATAATGTATTTAGCTTGTGGTGGTGGTAATGATGTTTTGGCGGGATCGCCAGTTTATTCTGATGGATTGTATAAAACAACTAATGCTGGATTAAGTTGGGCACCTGCAGGTTTAACATTTTCATTAAGCCAAAGTAGAGTAATACATAGAGTTGTTTTAGACCCTACAAATCCTGCAATTGTATTTGCAGCCACAAATATTGGTATTTTTAGAAGTACAAATAGTGGTGCAACATTTTCATCTGTTAGTAGTATAAATTGTTGGGATATAAAATTTAATCCTGGTAATCCTGCCATTGTTTATGCAGCAGCAAGTTCGCAAATTTTTAGGTCAACTAATAGTGGTGTTAGTTTTGGTTTAGTTTCAACCCCTGGTGTACCTGCAAATGGAAGTGCTAATAGAATGTGCTTAGCTGTAACGCCTTTAAACCCATCGTTTGTTTATGTTTTGGCAAGTAGAAGTACCGATAGTCAATTTTTAGGCGTATACCAATCGACTGATAATGGCCAAAATTTTTCTTTAAAATCTAATACACCAAACATTATTGGTAATTCTTGTGGTGGCACATCTACAGGCCAGGGGCAAGGTTGGTACGATTTAACAATTGCAGCATCACCTATAACTTCAGGAAGGATTGTAATAGGTGGCGTTAATGTTTGGGAGTCGACAAATAATGGCACTAATTGGTCGCTTATTGGTTGTTGGAACAATCCAGTAAATTATATTCATGCCGATATTCACGAATTACAATTTGCACCTAACGGTACTTTATTTTCATCAAATGATGGAGGAATTTTTAGATATAATGGTGGTTCAACTTGGACAGATATAACTGCCCAGCGCAATATAGCACAAATGTATAAAATTGGTTTATCGTCATTAACAGTTAATAGGTGGATTACAGGACATCAAGATAATGGAACAAATATAAAAAACGGCGTAAATTATACAGCTAGTTTATCGGGGGATGGAATGGATTGTTTTATTGATAGGACAAACGATAATATTATGTTTGGTGAACAATTTAATGGTAGTTTAAATCGTTCGACAAATGGAGGAGTATCTTGGTCGCCAATTACATCAGGTATTACAGGTACTGGCGATTGGGTAACACCTTGGAAGCAAGATCCAATTGTAGCTAATACAATTTATGCAGGATTTAATACTATGTTTAAATCTACAAATCAAGGTTCAAGTTGGTCAGCAATTGGCACAACTGGCGGTGGAAGTTCAATTGTTGAGTTTGCAGTAGCACCTTCTAATAACCAAATAATTTATGTACTACATCCAGGTTCTATTCGTAAAACCATAAATGGCGGAACAACGTGGACAAATGTAACAAATGGCGTACCAGCAGGTAATGCCACATTTATTACTATAAAACCTAACGACCCAAATACTGCTTGGGTAACAGTTAGTGGTTATAATGCAGGTAATAAAGTATATCAAACAACCAATGGTGGTGCAACGTGGTTAAACATTACCAGTAATTTACCAAACTTACCAGCGAATTGTTCTGTTTACGAAATAGGTTCAAACGACCGCATTTATATTGGTATGGATGTTGGTATTTATTACAAAGATAATTCATCAAGTACATGGACGTTATATAATGTAGGTTTACCAAACGTTGTTGTAATGGATTTAGAAATGACACCAGCTTCTCCAGGTAAAATTTATGCTGCAACTTATGGTAGAGGCGTTTATATGGCTGATGTAATTGCCGCTACTGGAGCGCCTGTGCCAAATTTTTCAAATAATGGTGCAATTTGTGTTGGTACGCCTCAGGTTTTGATAGATAATTCTACCCAAACACCTACAAGTTGGAGTTGGACTATAACTCCAAATACTGGCGTAACATTTAATAGTACAAGTATTCAATCGCCAACAGTTAATTTTACAAATACAGGAAATTATACTGTTTCTATGATTTCGGGAAATAGTTTTGGTGTTGGGCCTGTTATAACCAAAACACTTTCGGTTTATAATACACCAACTTTAGTGTTATCTGCTACTAGTTTAACCGTTTGCGATGTAGATGCGTTTACAATTACAACATCTGGCGCTAATACTTATACTTGGAGTTCGGGTGGCGGTTTTAGTTCGACTGTAACCTATACTGTTAATGGTGATAATACCTACACAGTAACTGGTTCTAACAATGGTTGTATTGCAAAAAGTACAGTTAGCGTCGTAAATATTGCACGTCCAACTTTGTTACTTTCTGCCAATAATTTAACGGTTTGTGACCAAAGTACCTTTACTTTAAATGTAAGTGGCGCTAATAGTTACACTTGGAGTAATGGTGGTGGCAATAATGCAACTGCTACTTATAGCACTTCTGGAAATACCACTTACACTGTTGAAGGTGAAAGCAACGGCTGTGTTAGTAAAGATACAATACAAGTAATAAATATTAGTTGCGTTGGTATTGTTGAATTAAAAAACAGTGGTACCAGTTTTAACGTTTATCCTAACCCAACAAACGATAAATTAACTTTAAGAATGAATATAATTAGAACAGTTGATTTGAATATTGAATTATTTGATTTAGGTGGGAAATTGGTGTTTGAGCAACAAGCAAATTTTGATAAAGACAAAACCGAATGTAAATTAAATATTTCTAATTTGGCAAATGGAATTTATATGCTAAAAGTTACAAGTAAAGAAGGCTCATCGCAAACATTAAAAATTGTGAAAGAGTAGGGGGGAGAAAATAAATTGTTTAAGCGTTTACTAATTGTAAAATACTTTCAAAAATTAATTTACCATCTTCATTAAAAAGTTCTTTATCGGCTGCACGTTCAGGGTGCGGCATCATTCCGAATACATTTTTTGTTAGGTTACAAATACCAGCAATATTTTCAGATGCGCCGTTTAGGTTTGCTTCTGCACTTAAATTTCCATTTTCATCGCAATATCTAAAAAGTATTTGCGAGTTTGAGTTTAATTGTTTTAGCGTTTCATCACTAGCATAAAACCTTCCTTCGCCATGTGCAATAGGTAATTTTAAAACTTTGCCTAATGGAATAGATTGGGTTAATGTTGTAATTGAGTTTTCGGATTTAATAAATACATTTTTACAAATAAATTTACGAGAACTATTGTGTAATAAAGCACCTGGTAATAATCCACTTTCGCATAAAATTTGAAAACCATTACAAACACCAAAAACAAAACCGCCACTATTAGCATGTTTTATTACATTTTGCATAATGGGTGAAAATTGTGCGATAGCGCCGCTGCGCAAATAATCGCCGTAACTAAAGCCACCAGGTAAAATAATGTGTGTACAGTTTTCTAACTCGATATTTTTATGCCAAAGCTTAACTACGTTTTGTTTAAATATTGTTTGAAGAACATACACCATATCTTCATCACAATTAGAACCCGGAAAAACAACTATACCAAATTTCATATTTAAATTAATTTTAGGCAACTAAATTAATAATTAAACAATTTTTATTAAGATTTGTTTTTAAACAATTTTTAAATATTATAAATGATAAAATTTATTTATAAACCATTTTAATCATACTTTCGTTTTTACGATAAATATCAATGTATTTTTGCAGTTTATTTTTATTATCCACATGTGCAGTGTAATATCTAACGTACAATTGCAAGGGTTTACGGAGATTAACTTGTTTTTGAATAGGGCGAGCAAAATATGCATTTAATGTATCGTAAGGTAACTTTAAGGTATCTTCTCTAATTAAAAAACGCGCCAAATCAACAAATTTTTCTAATCGCATACACCCGTGACTTTGATATCGGTAAAATGTTTTAAAATATCGTTTACTGTTTGTATCGTGCAGGTAAACGCCATATTTATTATTAAAATTAAATTTGCAAATACCTAAACTATTTTCGTTGCCTACACGTTGGCGAAATTTTACTGGAAGGTATTCTTTATTAAAACGTTTCCAATTCAATTTCCCCAAGTTGGTAACTACTTCGCCTTTACTATTAATAACTTCAAAGTTTTTTTTATGAATGTAGTTCGTATCTCTCTGCACCATTGGTAAAATTTCTTTCCAAGCAATTGAATAGGGCACGCTCCAATAGGGATAAATCATCATGTAATTAATTTTACTTTTTAGAGTAGGTGTTTGATTTTCGGGTTTACCTACTACAACTTTACTATTTAAAACAAGCGTATCTTCCTTGTGTTTTTTATCCCATTCCCAAACATTTATTTCGGCAGAAGGAATGTTAACTATTGCATATTTTTCAGGATACTTAGTTGGTTCCCAACGCCAATGTTCTAAGGCCATTTCCATTTGACGGATTGTAGTTTCTTTATCCATTGCTAAAGCTTGTTTGGTATATTTACCTAATTTACCGTCGGGTTCTAAATTAAATTGTTGTTGAAATAATTTAATAGCTTTTGATAATTTTAAACTGTCGTTTATTTTTAAGGTATCAATATAAAAACCAGTATTTATTAGGCGTTCCTTTAAATGTTGAATAGCATTTGCAGAATCAGTTTTAAATGAGATGCTGTCCCAATTTATTTTTTCATTTTCGTTTATGTAATTTATAAGTGCTTGTTTTAAAAAATGATAACCTTGGTGTTTAGGTTCTAAGGAATCGAATGCAGAAGCAATATTTTTAGTTTGTAAACCTTTTTTTAAGGTTGTAACCCAATTGGTATCTAATTTTTTGGGATTCCATTCTAACATAATTGTATCTGAACTAAAACGCCCTTTGTTTAAATGAGCACCAAATTTTAAATAGGCATCTGTTAATAATACTTCAGCATTAGCTATGGCAGAGGCATTATAAACTCCATTTTTTTTATCAAAAAAATTAGAAGTTAAATTTTGAAGCGAATTAAAATGATAATCGTTTTTATACAAACCATAGTTTCTTGCATTTTTTATAATGGAATAAATAGTATCACCTAAAGGACTTAATTTTCCTTTATCAGAAAAAAGTAATTCCGTTTTTGATTTTAATTTATCAAAAAATGAAAAAGTAATTAATGTATCATTATTTATGATTAATAAAGTATCGTTTTTTATATTTGAATAAGTACTACTAATAATTTTTAAAACTTCGCCATTAACATCTTGTGGTTTTTTAACCTCTACTTTATCTATTTCGGTAATAGTTTTGTTATTACACGAAAACAAATAAAAACTAATAAGAACTATTATAATTTTTTTCAAGAAATTTTATAAAATTATTTCTACTCAAATATAATTATAAAAACTAAATTGTTTAGTTAAATATTGTAAACCTTTCAATTTAGTATAATTTTTATTTGGAATATTCAGTCCAAACATTTAATTTTGTAATCTAAATTATTTTTTATGCCAAAAGTTAAACAGTTTAATAAAGAAAAAGTGTTAGAAGCAGCTTCAAACATTTTTCGTCAAAAGGGTTATAATGGCACGTCGATAGATGAAATTTTAACCGCCACAGGATTAAGTCGTAGTAGCCTTTACGACTCGTTTCATGATAAACACAATTTATATTTGCAAGCCCTAGAATATTATAAAAATAATCAGCAAAATAGCTTCGAGAAATTAGATGAAAAACCAGTAAATGGTTTACAAAAAATTGAAGTTTTATTTAAAGAAGTTGTAAATCATTTAATCAATAACCCAAACGATAACGGTTGTTTAATGGTAAATGCGGCTGCTGAAATGAGCAAACAATGCTTTAAAACGCAACAAGTAATTTGTAATAATAAAGATGATGTTCAAAATTTATTAAGTACTTGGTTAGGCGACGCAGAAGATAAAAAAGTGCTTACACTTAGTAAGCCAATAAAAACGTACAGTCAATTTTTATACAATACTTTGTTAGGTTTACGTGTTATGAGCCAAAGTAATGCTAGTAAAACTGAATTATTAAATGTGGTAAAAGTAAGTTTAGATTCGTTAAATTAGTTAATTAAAAGGTGTTTTAGATTTTGAACATTGTAGTAAGACACTATTTTTTGCTATTTAATTCTAAAATTATTCAAAAAAAATATTTATTGTATTTTATAATTTGTTTAAAAAGCTAATAATATATTTAATAGCATCAGTTTCTAAATTTACATCATAAGTTTTAATATTTAATTGTAATATATTATCTACTTTAATTTTTTTAATACCTTTTGAATATTGTTTAGTTATTTGTTGCAGGTAATCGCCGGTAATCGATTGTTCGTAATGCCTGCCTCGTTTTTTAATGTTTTGTTTTAAATTTTTTATGTTAGTATTTAAATGTATAATTACATCGGGTTTTGGCAGCTGATTTAAAACGGCATAAAAATGTTTTTCAAAAAAAATGAAATCGTTTTTACTTAAATTTATTTTTGCAAACCAAAGGCATTTATAAAAACTATAGTCTGCAATAATTATTTTTTTGTTATTATTTAAAATATTATTAAGTTGTTGAAAGCGATTAATTAAAAAACTGTATTCTAATGGAAAAGCAAATTGTTTCGAATCTTTATAAAACAAAGGCAATAAAGCATTTTCTTCAAAAGCTTCGGGTAAATAAATAGCCTTTATTTTTTTTGCCAAAGCCTTTGCTAAAGTAGATTTGCCTGAGCCTATATTGCCCTCAATACAAATATATTTAGGTTTTTGTGTTGGTGTGATTATTTTTTTCACTTTAGTTTGATGCTATTAAATATACGAATAAAACACTTAAAACACTACTCGTCTTTAAAAAAACTTAGTTTTCGCATATCAATTAATTGAATATTTTTATAATAAAAGCTTATTATTTCAGGGTATTTGTAGCCTAATTTACTCATTCTCATTGCACCTTCTTGGCACATTCCTAAGCCATGCCCAAAACCGCGCCCTTTAAAAATAATACTATCTTTATTTATTTCGCTAATTGAAAAGTAGGTTGATTTTAATTGCAAATCTAAACGTACATTTTTTAAAGGTACTTTACTAGCATTACATTCTATGTAATATTTACGCTGATTTTGTGTAAAATTTATAGCTGCATTTTTTGCATTATTATTTTCAATTGGGTAGTTGTGTTTTAATTTTAAATAAGTTAACCAATCGTCGGTTAGCATTTTGCGTTCCCATTTGCTATTGGGCATCCTAATACTAAAACTGTCGTTTACACTTCTTAAATAAGTGGTGCGTGCACCCCAAACATCTTCGCTATTGGCTGTTTGGCCACCACTGTTGCTATGAAAAGCTGCAATAATTAAATTTAAATTATCATCAACAACAACCTTACCTTTAGTCTCTTCAATTGCTGTATAAATAGATAAATCTTTAGGCTTACCATAAAAAGCTTGGCAATGCACTTGGTCGCACAAACTAAAACCTTCGGTAACATGTTTATTTATATGTGCCAAAGCAAAAGTACGCGCTAAAATTACTTGTACCTTATAAAACTCTAAAGTTGATCGGCTGCCAGCTTCAGCTTCGGTAACTCCTGCAATATAATTATCTAAAATGGCTTCATTTAATATACGGATATAGCCTTCGTTAACGCTAAAACTTAAATTGTTTTGATAGATGCGAGATTTTCTATCTGGATTAATAAGTTTTACTTTTAACTCGCTTAAATCATCCCCGCTAAATTTTATATATTTAAAAGTACCTATTAATTTGTCGTTTAGATTTAGTTCAATACTATCGCCTTTTAAATTAAATTTAAACATAGATTCACCTTTGGTTTCTGCTATCAAACTGCCATCTGCAATAATTTTATAAGTGCCTGCATTTACGTTTACGTTAAATGCGTTTAATTTTAAATTTGTAAAAATGCGAATTTGTAAATTTTCAGCAATAATAAAAAATGAAGAAAACAGCATCAATACCACTATTGAAAATACTGTTAATATCAAAATTTTTTTTAATGAATAGTTAGTTGCTTGTATCAAATACATAATTAATAACTAAATTTAAAGGTATTAGTTACAGAATTTGATAAATTTTAAGATAGTTTTAAGTGATTAATTGTGAAGAACTGTTATTTTTCTTATTTAATTTACGTTTCATATATTTTGGTGGGCACGATAATATATCTAATATAAGTTTTGAGTAATTTATTTTAGTAATAATTAGGGTTAAAAATTTACAATTTTTCAATACCTAAATGTATTAATGCGTCGCCTTCGTTTACTACTGGTTGGTTGTTAATGCCAACTATGTATCCATCAACCGTACTTAAAATTTTATGTTCTATTTCTCCAAACGGGTTGCAAATAACACCAAGCAAATCGCCTTTATTTACAAAATTACCATTTGTGGCATTCATATGAAAAAGCCCGCTGGCATTGGCTCTAATCCAGGTATCTTTATTTATTTTTACTGATGGATTATTGGGCAACTCTAAATTAATCATTTTATAAGCGTGCATTAATCGTAAACAACCATTTAGCCCTTCGTTAATTGCAAGGTAATCAAAGCGCATACTTTCGCCGCCCTCGTAAACTAAAATAGGTTTGTTTTTTTTCGAAGCTTCGTGTCTAAAAGTGCCTTCGCGGTAATTACTATCTATAATTAATGGTGCCGAAAATTTTTCGGCAAGTGCTATATTATCTGGAAAATCGAACACACAACGCAATTGGGGATAGTTATTTATTTTAGCACCACCAGTATGAAAATCAATTCCAAAATCAATAATTGGTAAAATATGTTTCATTAAATCATGTGCAATGCGGCTTCCTAAACTGCCATTTTTTGTCCCCGGAAAACAGCGGTTTAAATCTCTACCATCTGGTAAATCTCGGCTTCCATACAAAAACGAAACAATATTTATAACAGGTATGGCAATTAATGTGCCACATTTTAATTCCTGAATTTCTTGTCTCGAAATAATTTTACGTACAATTTCAATGCCATTGGTTTCTTCACCATGCATGCCAGCGCTTAAAAGTAATGATGGGCCTTTTGCTTTTGCATGAACTACATGCACTGGAATTTCTATTTGCGTTTTAGTATGTAACTCGTAGGCATTTAAAATTATGGTTTTACTTTCGCCAGCATTAATTGTTTGTCCGTTTATTGTTAATGGTTTTTGCATTTTTTATTTTTAGAACACAGATTTTTATGATGAAATACGAATTTTTATTAAAATGTTTTTACTCCCCAGGTTTATTAAATTCATTCCTCTCCACATACTCAATTATTTTCCCAGCAATATCTAATCCTGTAGCCCCTTCAATACCCTCTAATCCTGGTGATGAATTTACCTCCATTACTAACGGTCCACGGCTACTCTGCAATAAATCAACACCTGCAACACCTAAGCCTAATTTTTTTACTGCTTTTAAAGCAGTTGCACGTTCTTCGTTTGATAACTGAATAACTTTAGCAGAGCCGCCTTGGTGCAAATTACTTCTAAATTCACCTTCTTTAGCTTGGCGTTTCATAGCGCCTATAATTTGCCCATCAACTACAAATGCACGTAAATCAGCGCCTTTGGCTTCGGCAATAAATTCTTGCACTAACATATTTGCCTCTAATTTCATAAATGCCTCAACTACACTTTTAGCTGCTTTTTGATTTTCGGCCAAAATAACGCCAATTCCTTGAGTACCTTCAAGTAACTTAATTACACAAGGTGCGCCACCAATATTTTCAATTACGCTATCAATATCTTTATCTTTTGGTGAAGATGCAAATGCTGTTTTAGGAATGCCAATACCTGCACGTGCTAAAATTTGTAAGCTACGCAGTTTATCGCGCGAACGAACAAGGGCTTGAGATTCAACGGCTGTAAAAATTCGCATCATTTCAAACTGACGCACAACTGCACTGCCATAAAATGTAGCGGAAGCTCCAATTCGAGGAATAACGGCATTAACATCGGTAACTTCTTTTCCATTAAAATATATATGTGGCCGATTTTGCTCAATTACAAGTACGCATTTCATGTGGTCAAGCAACAGCATTTCATGTCCGCGTTGCTCGCCAGCTTCTAATATTCTTTTTGTAGAATACAAATTTTTATTTCGAGATAATACTGCAATTTTCATATACTTCTATTTTTTTTAAATTTTAGTTTACTCCTGAAAGTGTTAATCGATATTGTTAATAACCCTGTCAGGGGTCGCCAACTTATTTTTTAATTATATATTTTTTTAAAGCTTTTTTTAATTTGATACCATTGGTGTGAATTAAATTTACATCAATTATAAATTTATTTTTAATTAATTTTCTTCCAATAAGCACGGGATAACGCATCTTTTCGCGGTTAGAGAGGGATAGGGTAGCCATAATTTTTTTACTTCCTAGTTTAACAATTGTTTTAATCGTGTAACGTTGTTCTAACTCACCAAACGAATTTTTTATTTTTTTTTGAGAGAATTCTTCAAAGTAAAAAGTTTTTGATTGTTCTGAACCATGTATTATTTGCGAAATTGAAAAAGATAAAACGGCCTTGTTATTTTTATTGTGTACAAAAATATTTTCGCAGTGAATAGATGAAGTATAGGCACCTGTATCTAACTTGGCCTCAATACCAACAATATCTAATAAAGGAAGATCGATAAATTCTCTTCGGCCAATTAACAGTAAGGTTTGGTTTTTAATTTCCATTTTTATATAAATTGTAAAAACGTTTTACATCTACTTCATTATTTAAGGTTTCTTTTTGTAGGTAGAAATTTACAAAATTATTTGCAAAATAAGGTGCTAACATCACACCCTTTGTTCCTAAACCATTAAATATATGTAAATTTTTATAAATAGGATGAGAGCCAATAATTGGTCGCCTATCAACAGAGGAAGGACGAATACCCGCATTATGGCTGGTAATTTGGTAGTTTGAACTAATTAAATTTGTTAATTTTTGAGCTAATTCATTTTTAGCTTTTTCGGTTGGTGTTTCGTTTAAGTCATTCCATTGATAGGTAGCACCTACTTTAAAAGTATTATTGGTTATATTAAAAATAAATCCGTTTTTATTTAAAATAGTGTTTCCAATTTCTAATTCATGGCTTTTAATAGTTATAGTTTCGCCTTTTGCGGGGTTTAATGGTATCCAATTAAAGTAGGGATTATCTTTTACTAAAAATCCTTCACAAAAAATTATGTTTTTATAGTTTATATTTTTATAAGAAATATAATCGTTTTCTATATTTAAATCTTTATAATTTAATGTTTCATTAAAAAAGTTTAACTGAAATACTTTTTCAGATTCTAAAATAAAAGTTTCCACATCTATATTTCCAGATTTATTAACAATACCAAATTCTGCATTTCGCATACAATTTTTAAAATCGTTTGGTAATTTAATATAAATTGTTTTATCTAAATATTGAGCTAATTCACCGCCTGCTTTTTTTAGCCAAAGTGTTTTTTCTTGTTCTTCAAAAAAAAATTTTATGATTGGGCGATGTGTAATAATTTTTTTAGAGAATTTTTTTTCAATATTTTCGAAAAATGGAATTAAATAGTTAATTAATTCATCAGCCATCCAACTTTTTGTCATTCGCATAAACACAACAGGATTCCAAATTCCTGCAGCAATTTTACTGCAATTACTTAATGCTGAATTTCCAATAATATTAAATGTTAAATTATTATTTTTTAAAGTATGCGCTATTACGTTCGCTGCTAAACCGTTTCCAACAATTAAAAATTTTTGCATACATTATTGTTTTCTAACATTAGGGTTATAGTTGCGTTTTAAACCTCGGTAAGAATCTGAAAAAAATAAGATAAATTTTACACCACCCATTATTTGCGTTTTACTTGCTTCTAAATATACCTCTAAACCACCGCCAATATCGTATGTAAATTTTTTAATAGCTTGGGCACAAACATATGCCCCAACATCAAAATAATATTGCGGTTTAGTAGTGCTATCTGTATCAGCAACAGCATAAACGCCATACATATAATTAAACCCAGTGTAAATAGAAAAATTATATTTAGAGTTTTCTTTTCGCCAACCATAACCTGTATGTATAGATGAATTATTAGCACCTAAAAATTGATTACCGCTAATAAAGCCACCTACCTGAAATTTATATTGTTTTATTTGAAATTGAAAGTCGGCTCCAAAAGGTTTTTGGGCTTCTTTGCGCAAAGTTGAGCTAAAATATCCACCACCAATAGTTAAGTAATTGTTATGTATTCGATAGCGTTTACCGTCGTGCAGAATTTCTTCTTTTCGGTTGTAAGTAGGCTGAACCGTTTGCGAAAATATTTCACAAGTACTTATTAAAATAACTATTAAATAACATTTTTTTATACAGCTAAATTAAACATAATTAATTATTTGTTGTTACATTTATCAAATGAATGCTATTAAAAATTATATATTTATTGTTTTTATATTTTTTTTAGGGATTTTATTTTCGTGTACCAATAATAGTCAAAAAATTAATGAAAATAAAGATACTTTTACTTTAAAGCCAGTTGACAGTAAAGAATTAAAATGGGCTGAAGGCGTTTTTGAATATACCTTAGAAGGAGGTATATATCGTGAAAACTGGAAAAAAACAGCAGAAAATGAATTTGTAGGAAAAGGTTATTTTTTAATAAAAGAAGATACCGCTTTTGAAATGAGTATGAAATTGTATAAAATTAACAACGAGTTAAAAATGAACTATAATGTAAAGCGTCAAAACGATAATAAGGATGTCGTTTTTACTTTAGCATCGCATCGAAACAGGACTTATGTTTTTGAAAATCCTTTTAAAAATTTTCCCTCTGTAATGCAGTACACATTTATTGGAGATAGTGTTATTGAAGTTTTAGAAAGAGGTTTTGAAAATCAAAAAGAGAGAACAAGAGAATTTACAATTTTAAAAGTTAAAGAAAATTTAATGTTTTAAAAATTAAATTAAAAACGGATTACTTTTTTTCTCAAAACCAATAGTAGTAGTTTGTCCATGACCACTATATACTTTTGTATCATCGGGTAAAACAAATAATTTTTGCTTAATTGAATTGATTAATATTTGGTGATTGCCTTTAGGTAAATCCGTTCTTCCTATGCTGCCGTAAAACAAAACATCGCCACTAATTAATAATTTATTTTGTTTATTATAATACGAAATACTTCCAGGTGAATGCCCAGGTGTAAAAATACAATCAAACGTATAATCGCCTAAAGTAATTTTATCACCATCGTTAATGTAATTTATTGGGCTGGGCGATGCTTCGCAATTAACACCATACATCTCGCCTGTTGTAATTAAATTATCAATAAAATATTCATCGTCTTTATGCACTTCGGGTAATATGCCGTAGCTATCAAAAATAAATTTGTTACCTAAAATATGGTCAATATGTGCGTGTGTTAATAACAAGCGCGTTAACTTTAATTTTTTTCCCTCTATAAAATTTTTTAGCAACTCGTTTTCTGATGAGGTATAATTGCCTGGGTCAACAATAAAGGCCGTTCCTTTATTGTCATAAACAATATATGTATTTTGTTGAAAAGGGTTAAAGCAAAACGATTTTAAAAACAACATATTTAAGCGATTTTTTTTATAAATGAGAGTTGATTATTATTTTCGGAAATTAAATTTAAACCACTATTTTTTCCAATTATAAAACTACCAAATTTATCAGAAATATTTAAGGCTTTTGCCCCATTAAATGTCATAAATTTCAAAATAGTTTCCACGTTAAATATTGTCGTATTTTTTAAGATTACATTTGCCTCTGTTATTAAATTTAATTCTTCATTGCTCGCTAAGCTGTCCGTTCCAAAGCAAATATTGTTTTTTAAATGAGAAAATAATTCAAATAGAGGTAGTTTATTTTCAATATATAAATTGGCATTTGGACAAAAACACCAAAAAGCAGTTTTGATATTTGTAAAATCAATATCTTCTTTTTTAGTAAATGTATTATGTATTAAAATTGTTTTTTGGTTTTTTAATGAGGGATAAAAATGTTGTAAACTAGATATTTTTGGAGCCTTAAAAAAGCTAATATCCATATTTAGGAACGAATAAAGCTCTTTAAACCTATTTTTTTCGCCCATAAAAAATTTAGTTTCTTCATAGCTTTCTTGATTGTGAATACTGCAAATATTATTTTCAGAAAAATTATATTCTGCAATTTTACTAATTAACTCTAAAGAAGTACTATATGGTGCATGTGGAGCAAGACTTCCATTTAACCCTGTATTTATTAAAAGCTTTAATAATTCTAATCCTTTATCAAAATTAGTATTTGCATTTGCAGGATTTAAGCCTAACAATTCAATAAAACTGTAGTAAAATATGCTACTATTTTGCTTCGTGTCAAAACTTTCAGTCGTATTACAAATATCACCAACAGCAACAATTCCAGCCTTAAACATATTTTTATCGGCTAATTGTTGGTGTTCAAAAATTTCTTCTTTACATATATTATTACGATTTATTATTATCTGTTTTGCAAATTCGGACAAACCTGTCTCTTTTATAATTAGTGATTTTAGGTGACTTAACTCTAAATGGCAATGTGCATTTACAAAACCAGGTGTAATAATCCCATCAAGGGTTTCAATATTTAAAATATCGGTTTCAATATCTAATATAATATCTTTTAAAATACCATTATTTTCAAGTACCAACAAGGTATTTTCGGGTAAAAATTGCTCTCCGTCAAAAAGTTTATGTGCTTTTAAAAATCGCATTATATCCTGTATTTAAAGTAAAACAAAGTTAGTTATTTAATGTTTGGTTAGGTATCTTTGTAAAGAATTTTGATAACTAAAAGAGATATTCGCGCATTCACTTTAGAGCAGTTAACCAACTTGTTTATAGAAATTAACGAGCCTTTATTTAGAGCTAAACAAGTATATGATTGGCTTTGGGCCAAGCGTGCTATAAATTTTGATGAGATGTCTAATCTTTCAAAGCCACTACGCGATTATTTACAAACTAATTTTACAATTAATGCGGTACAAATTTCTGAATTACAAATTAGTAAAGACCTAACTATTAAATGTGCTATGAAGTTGCATGACGATTATGTAGTTGAAAGTGTTCTTATTCCTCACGGTGAACGTATGACAGCATGTATATCTTCGCAAGTAGGTTGTAGTTTAACTTGTAAATTTTGCGCAACAGGTAAATTAAAACGCATGCGTAATTTAAACGCCGATGAAATTTATGACCAAGTTGTTTTATTAAAAAATACTGCATTTGATAATTATAAAACTCTATTGACGAATATAGTGTATATGGGCATGGGAGAGCCATTATTAAACTACACCGAAGTATTAAATTCGATTGATAAAATTACCAATCCAAACGGTTTAGGAATGTCGCCAAAACGAATTACTGTTAGCACAGCTGGTGTTGCAAAAATGATTTCTAAATTGGGAGACGATGAAGTAAAATTTAATTTAGCTTTATCACTTCATGCTGCTAACGATAAAAAACGTAATCATATTATGCCAATAAATGAAACTAATACCTTGGATAATTTGGCAGATTCATTATTACATTTTTATAACAAAACAGGTAATCGCCCTACCTTTGAATACATTGTTTTTAAAGACTTTAACGATAGTTTGCAAGATGCGCAAGAGTTAGTTGATTATTGCAAAAAAGTAAAAAGTAAAGTTAATATTATTGAATATAATTCGATTGATGACTGTGAATTTAAACAAACCTTGCCCGAACGTTTACGAGCCTTTACAAATTATTTAGAAGAAAATAATATAATTTGCAATGTGCGTCGTAGTAGAGGGAAAGATATTGATGCAGCTTGCGGACAACTTGCAAATAAAAATAAATTATCACAACAATTAGTAAAATAACTATATTTAAAACGTATTGAGTAAAGTCGTTGACGATATTAAATTACCTGTAGCCCAGCACATGGCAGCCTTTGAAGAAAAGTTTAAAGGTGCTATGAAAAGTTCTGTACCATTACTAGATAAAATTACCAACTACATTGTTAAACGCAAAGGCAAACAAATACGCCCAATGTTTACTTTTTTGGCTGCAAAAAGTTTTGGCGAAATTAATGAGAGTACATATCGTGCTGCGGCATTAATTGAATTGTTGCATACTGCTACTTTAGTACACGATGATGTTGTTGACGATAGCAACGAACGTCGTAGTTTTTTTAGTGTTAATGCCTTATGGAAAAATAAAATTGCTGTATTAATAGGCGATTTTTTATTATCAAAAGGTTTATTGTTATCTATCGAAAATAACGATTTTCATTTGCTAAAAATTGTAAGTAATGCTGTACGCGAAATGAGTGAAGGCGAATTATTACAAATAGAAAAAGCACGAAGATTAGATATTAGCGAAGAAATTTATTTTGATATTATTACTAAAAAAACTGCTACTTTAATTGCAGCCTGCTGCGCTGCCGGTGTAGCATCGGTGTGTAACAATGAAATATCGATAAATGCAGCCAAAGAATTTGGTATTTTAACTGGTATTGCTTTCCAGATAAAAGATGATTTATTTGATTTTGGAAGCGATGATAATATTGGAAAACCTACAGGTATTGATATAAAGGAAAAGAAAATGACTTTGCCATTAATTTACGCCTTAAATAATAGTTCATGGTTAGAGAAACGAAAAATTATAACTATTATAAAAAATCATAACGAAGAGAGTGAAAAAGTAAATGAAGTAATTAAATTTGTAATTGATAAAGGTGGTGTAAAATACGCAACTACTGTTATGAATAAATATAAACTAAAGGCTTTAGAGGCATTGGAACAGTTTCCTGAAAATGATAGTAAGCAAAGTCTTAAAAAATTATTAACTTATGCTATAGAACGTAAAAAATAAGATGAAAAAAATATTTATATCAACTACACTTTTAAGTTTGTTTTTTGTAACCTGCAAGCCCGAAATAATTGAAAAAGAATTAACAAAAAAAGAAAAACAACTAAAAGATTCCGTTTCGAAAGTAAGTCAAAAAAGAGTAGTTGATTCATTAAAAAAATCTAATCCTTTATTAATTATGCCACCTGATAGTAATTTTACAGGAGATTATATTGATAAATACCCTACTGGTATTACAAAATTTATGGGTTTTTACCGATTTGGAAAACGCCATGGCCAATGGATTAGTTTTTATCAAAACGGTACTCCTTGGAGTGAAATGAATTTTGATAAAGGTATAAAACAAGGTACAAATGTTACTTATACTGAAGCTGGAAAAGTGCGATACAAAGGCTTTTACAAAAATGATAAACAAGATAGTATTTGGATTTATTACGATAGCATTGGCAACGTTGCTGAGCGTATACTTTATAAAAACGATATGATTGTGAAAAAATTACCTTTAAAATAATCTATGACCGATATTAAGATAAATATACAAAACGTCGATAATTCTACAATAAGCCTAAACGCCCCCACAGATATGGGTTTAAGTTTAATGGAATTTTTAAAAGCAAACGATTGTGATATTTTAGCTACCTGCGGTGGCATGGCTTTGTGCGCTACCTGCCACGTTGAAATTATTGAAGGATTTGATAATTTGCAAGAAATTACCGATGATGAATACGCTATGTTAGATACGCTCCCAAACATAACATCCACTTCGCGCTTATCTTGCCAACTCCAACTTTCCGAAAAATTAAATAATATAACACTAAAAATAATGGGTGATGGTATTTAGTGAAATTAAATTAGCGTCATATTAACCTAAATCCAATTTTATTTCCGAAAATCTTTCTACTTTAATATAATCGGCATTTATTTCCTTTGGGAATTTAATATTAAAGTACTCTTCTGTTTGAACTAATTGTCCATTTTGTTTAAACATAATTTTTTTAGCTACCCAATTATTTTCTATTTTTTCGTAATCAGAAAGCACTATATCATTTACTCCCTTTCCTTGATTGTAAATCAATCTAAGTAAATAAAACCGTTCAATATCTATCCAAAGTTGATTGCTAGCTAAATCTCCAATTTTTGCGCCAACAATAATAACGTTTCTGCCTTCAAATTTATCTTCACGAACTAATTTTAAGTTATATTGTAATGAATCTAACAAATGCATGGTTTCATAAGGTTTATAAAAGTAAACATCAAATGAAGTTAGTAATAAATCGTGAATTATTGGTTTAGAAACGGTTACGTTTCCATCTTTAATAACTGAAATTTTATTGTTTTCAAACAACATACCGTTTTTAGAATCTTTAGAATTAAACTTAATTAATAATTTTCCAGGAAAAGTATAGGCTTCGTGCCATACCTCCATTTTGTCTTCCTTCCCATCTTTAAAAATATGTGTTTTTTGACTAAATGTAAAATTCTTGTACTAACGTCCGCCAGCGTATGCATTTCGCATAGCTGCAATCGCATCGTACCCGCTTTCAATTACAGCTTTATTTTTACTAATAATAACGCCAATAGCTATTGCTGTTTTATCGCCATTAGGTTTAGTAGTAATTCTTATTTTATCTGTGGCCGCACCCATACAACTAGTTTGCCAATTTAAGCCACCATCCAAGGTCTCAAAGCCATTTGGCACTGCTCCAACCCAACCGTGTTTATCGTCGGCAAAAGCAACTCCAAATTCACGTACTTTAAAATCTTTTACTAAAGGAATCTCCTTCCATGTTATTCCGCGATCTATAGTTTTAGCAACGTAACGCTGATAAATGGTTTTTGTAGTATCGTAACTCTGCATTGTAACATAACCAATGTTTCGAGAATGAAAATAACATTTCCAAGTTGATTCAAAAGGCCTAGCGCTTTGGTAAACCTTTTTCCAAGTTTTTCCGCCATCGTTTGTAATAATTATAAACGCATTAGTTTTATCTAATTCCTCACTAGAAGCAGCACAAATAATGCCATCTTTTAAATTAAAAAATTTAATATCTAAAATATAACTACAATACTTACTCATATCTGTGCTTACAAAAGTTTTTCCGTTATCATGGCTAAACATTGTAAATGCTGGATTTCCAACTCTTCCTCCACAAAAAATATGTGCTTTATAATTTAAAAATCCTGCATTTATAATCGGTTCTTTATATATATCTATAGCGCACAAGCCTTTAACCGTTGGACCTTTGTATGAAACTGAGGCCCAAGATTTACCGCCATCAATTGTTTTATATAAAGGAACTGTGTCTTCTACATTTGGAAAATAGTCTGTTCCAATATTACCTGCAAAGCCTTGTAAACTATCCACAAAACTAATACATCCAAAAAATGTACCTTTTTTTTCAAAAATTAATTTCCAATCTTTTCCACTATTTATAGTTTTATAAATTTTACCGCTTCCATTGCAATACCAGCCTATACTATCGTTCAACAAATAAATATCATCTTGTTTTCCTTGATAAACATCAGTTTTAAGTTGTTGCCAATAAGGATTTGTTTTTATGGATTGAGAATTTAATCCTAATACAACTAATATGTTAAACAAAAAAAGAAATATATATTTTTTAAATATAATTTAATTTTTATAGTAAAATTTATTTTCTATTATGAAAGTATCTTGCTTACTAGACATTACTTTAATGATAATTTCATTTTTATTAAATTGTGTTATTCCATTTATAAGCGACTGAAATGTATTCTGTTTATTTTCTATCAAAAATTTAGCCTCGTATTTTAAACCAGGCATAAATACAAACTCAATAACACTATCGTTTGGGGTAGAAATAAATTTACCATTATCAATTAAAATTTGAGTGCAATGTCTTAACGAATCATTTAAAATAAAGTAAAATAAATTATTTTTATATTTCCAAATAGTATCTGTTTTTAAATCTTTTTGGTAAAAAAAAACCAAATTATTTTGTTTTTTTACTTTAATGGGAGTCGGTGTTTGTGAATAGTAGACAGAATTTATCACAATTATAAACATTAGTAGAAAAAAATTATGTTGATGTATTTTAATCAATCTTTTAAGCTACAAAAAAGTTAAAATTAATAAAAGCTAATAATTGCAAATAAAAAATAGCATTATTTATATTATATTTTTAATTTTAAATTCTATAAAATATATGATCGAATTTAAAAAATTTAAACTAAAAAATAACTTAACAGTTATTGTTCATCAAGATAAAAGCACGCCAATGGCTTGTTTAAACATTATTTACGATGTAGGTGCCCGCGACGAGGACGAAAATAGAACAGGCTTTGCCCATTTATTTGAGCATTTAATGTTTGGTGGCAGTGTAAATATTCCTAATTACGACGAACCTTTGCAGCTAGTTGGTGGCGAAAATAATGCCTTTACTACCAATGATATAACCAATTATTATTGCACAGTGCCTGTTGAAAATATTGAAACTGCTTTTTGGTTAGAAAGCGACAGAATGTTGAGTTTAGGCTTTACCGAAAAAAGTTTAGAAGTGCAACGACAAGTTGTAATTGAAGAATTTAAACAACGTTATTTAAACCAGCCATATGGCGATGTATGGCTAAAATTGAGGCCTTTGGCATATACAACTCATCCTTACAAATGGAGCACAATAGGTAAAGAAATTAAACATATTGAAGATGCCGTGATGGATGATGTAAAATCGTTTTTTAAAAAACATTATAATCCTAGCAATGCAATTTTAGTTGTAGCTGGGAATGTAGAAATTGAGAATATTAAACAATTAGCTGAAAAATGGTTTGAACCTATTGAAGCAGGAACAAAACCGGCTCGTAAATTACCAGTAGAACCAAAGCAAACGGAAGCTCGTAAATTAACAATTGAAAATGATGTTCCTGCAAACTCTATATACAAAGTGTATCACATGTGCTCACGACGAGATGAGGAATATCACACAGTTGATTTAATTTCGGATATTTTAAGCAGAGGTAATTCCAGCCGTTTATACAAAAATTTAATAAAAGATAAACAATTATTCAGCGAATTAAACGCCTATTGTCAAGGTGATTTTGATAAGGGATTATTTGTTATAAGTGGAAAGATAAGTGATAATGTTTCTTTAGAAATTGCTGAACAAGGAATTTTAGATGAACTTGAAAAAATAAAAACAGAATTAGTAGCAGCAAACGAATTACAAAAATGTAAAAATAAAATAGAAAGTACCGTTGTGTTTAGCGAGACAGATGTACTAACAAAAGCCACAAACCTTGCAATTAGTGAGCTTTTGGGAGATGCTGATTTAATTAACCAAGAGATTGAAAAGTATGCAAATGTAACTTCCGAAAAAATAAAACAACAAGCAAATTTAATTTTAAACGAAACTAATTGCAGCACAATGTACTATCTAAAAAAGAATGAGTAGTAAAAACACTGTAAACATTTTTCATGATAAGTGATATTAATTACATAACTAACAGGCTTATAAATTTAAAGTTTCCTACCGAAGTTTTATTAAATTATGATGAGCCACATCGTTTTTATCATACAACACAACATTTGTTTGAGGTAGTAAGCAGCCTAGCAAAATTTGAAGTTTTTGAAGACGATTTGTTTTTAGCAGCGGTTTATCACGACGCCGTTTACAATCCGCAAGCAAATGATAACGAAGAACAAAGTGCAAATTTATTTATAAAAGATGCAAAGCAATCAAATTTAACTGAGCAACAAATTAAATTAATAGCACAATTAATTTTAGACACAAAAAATCATATCGCTTCATCAGAGGTATCTCAACAATTAATAACTGCCGATTTAAATATATTAAATCAACCATTAAATAAATTAATTGAATACGAAAATCAAATTTTTAAAGAGTATCAATTTGTTGATTACAACATTTATAAACCGAAACGAATTGAAGCATTAATAAGTTTAAATAAAACTAATAAATTAGATGTATTAATTGAATACGTTAAACAAAGAAAGCCTTTAATTGGTGTGTTTTGCGGTAGCTTTAACCCTTTCCATAAGGGACATTTTAATGTATTAGAAAAAGCTGAAAAAATATTTGATAAAGTAATTATTTCTTTTGGTAAAAATCCCGATAAAACAGTTAGAAATTGGGATATTCCTAATTCTATAAAAAATAGGCAATTATCAGAATATAATGGTTTGTTAACAGATTATGTAGAATCATTAGGGTATGATGTAATTGTTGTGCGCGGATTAAGAAATTCGACCGATTTTCAGTACGAGCAAAATCAATACCGTTATATACAAGAGTTAATGCCAACAATAAAAATTATAAATATTTTTTGCGATAAGGAGTTTGAACATATTAGCTCATCTGGAATTCGCACTCTAGAGAAATTTAATAAACACCAAAATTATTTATTAGATTAATTGAATTTATTTTTGGATAAATATTTCACAAAGTTTTTTTGGATTTTAAGCACTTTAATATTTGTATTTATATGCTTACGTGCCTTTTTTATTCCTTTTAGTCATGACGAAGCTGCTACTTTTTTCTTTTACATTCAAAGCGATAATTACTTACCATATAGCGCCCATGTTTATACTAATAACCACGTTTTAAATAGTGCTTTGGCAAATATTTGTTACCATATTGCAGGTTCGCACCGTTTTGTATTACGCTTACCAAATATTTTTGCTTTTATAATCTTATGTATTGGTATTTTTAAACATTTTAAATTCCTAAAAAATTATTCTTCAAAAATTATTTTAGTGGCATTTTTTTTATTGACTTATAATTTTTTAGATTTTTTTGAACTGTGTCGTGGATACGGTTTGTCATTTGGATTAATGATTTTAGGAATGGCTTATTTATTAGAGTATTTCAAAACAAAAAAAATAAAATATTTTTTATACTTTTCAATACTTTGGCAATTAGCCTTGGCTGCAAATTTAATTTTAGTAGTTGTATTGGCAACTATTTTTACTTTTGTAATTTTATTTCAATTAAAAAATAAATTGTTATTTAATTTTAAAGTACTTTTTATTCATTGCTTTAACATTGCGTGTTTAATTTTTTGGATTAAATTTTCTTTTTTTTATAAAGAAAAAGGAATGTTAGATTATGGCGTTGGCCATAGTTACTGGTTAGTAACCTTTAAAACATTAATTTTATTTTTGTTTGGTACTTCTGCTATTTGGATTCAAATAATAGTTTTATTTATATTTGTTTCTATGGTTACTTTTTTAATCAACTATTTATTAATAAAAAATAAATTTTCAATTAGTAGATTGTTTTCACATAGTATAATTTATCCAATTTTATTAATTGCATTAGTAATTGCCTTTTATTTACTCAAAAAAATAGTAAACGTAAACTACCCTGAAGACAGAACTGGTTTATTTTTTTATTTATTTTTTGTCGTTAGTCTTGCTTTTTTAATAGACATTTTAAATCAAAAATTATCATTAATAATTTCTTCTGTTTTAGTATTATCATCCTTATCATTTTTTTGCTTTTCACTTAATTTCTCAAACTTTAGTTCTTATTATTATCATACCCAGCCTAAAGCCATATATGATTATCTAAAAAAAGAACAATTAACAAGCCCTGAACAATTTACCATTGGCGGTCATCGGGTTCGTGAAATGAATTTTGCATTCTTAAATTATCGGGGCAATTCAGTTTTAAATTCTATGGATAATAGTGAACAGATGCAAATGAATTTTGACTATTATTTTGCGTTAAAATCCGAAAAAACGTATTATCATTCGTATTATGATGAAATTATGTTTGACGAAAAGTGGGAAAGAGTTTTGTTAAAACGTAAAGAAAAAATAAATCGATTAAATTTATATCAAACAACTTCTTCTAAAATTATTGAAGGAAATTCTGAATTTTATGAATTAAAAAAAATTATCGATACCGTTTTTGCATCCAAAAATCCTGTTGAACTGGAAATAAAACTAACTTTTGATAAGGTTCCAAAACCTTTTCACGCATTTTTGGTGTTCAGTTTTAATGATGAAACAAACACGCTAAATTGCTATAAACGAGTTCCTTTAGATTGGCTTCAAAAGGATTTAAATGGTAAAAGTAAAACGCTAAAATTAACGTCTTCCAATCTCACCAACAATATAAAAGACATGAAAATTTATGTTTGGAATATTGATAAACAAAGTATAAAAATTACTATAAATTCGTTAACATTGTATCAATTACAAGGTAAAGGGGTTAATATAAAAATTCCCGAAAATTATTATCAATTAATTGAATCTATTACTAAAAAACCAATTTTATAATATGCTAAATAGAAACATTGCACCCGATTTTAAAACCATTTCGAAAATTGATGTAGAAAAGGCAAATCACATTCAATTAAAAAATGGTATTAATTTTTATTCTGTAAATGCAGGCACTCAAGAATTAATTAAACTCGAATTTATTTTTAAGGCAGGTATGTATTTTCAGTCAGCCTCATTAATTGCATCAACAACCAACTCGTTATTAGAATGCGGCGCAAAATCGTTTACAGCCAACCAAATTAGCGATGGTATTGATTTTTTCGGATCATTTTTAGAGCTAAGTGTTGGGCAAGATTATGCAACAATTACTTTATTTTCGTTAAATAAATACTTAACCCAAAGTTTAAAGTTTGTTGAAGAGATTTTAAAATACCCAACTTTTCCTCAAGACGAATTTCAAATTTACATAAACAATAAAAAACAAAAACATCAAATAAATTCACAAAAAGTTAGTGTATTGGCACGTCGTAAATTTTCAGAATTAATTTTTGGTGAAAAACATCCGTATGGTATCGATGTAAACGATAACGATTTTGATAGAATTAAAATTGACGAAATAAAAGCATTTTTTAATACCCATTATAATTCTTTAAACTGCACCATTATTGCATCTGGAAATCTTCCTGATGATTTAACAAATACGTTAACGCTTTATTTTGGAGAAACTAATTGGGGCAGTTCGCAACAAAAAGTTGAGGATCAAAAAATTCCCTTTGAAACTACAAAACAACAAAAACATTTTATTTATAGAGATGATTCAATACAATCAGCTATACGAATTGGTAGACCTCTATTTAATAAAACGCATCCCGATTATTTTAAATTTCAAATGCTAAATACAATTTTAGGTGGTTACTTTGGTTCACGTTTAATGGCTAATATTCGAGAGGAAAAGGGCTTTACTTATGGTATTGGCAGTGGCTTAAGCAATATGGTAAATGGAGGTAATTTTTTTATAAGTACCGAAGTAGGCTCAGATGTTTGTCAGCAGGCGTTAGATGAAATTTACAAAGAAATTAAACTATTATGTGATAATTTGGTAAGCACTCAAGAATTGGAAACAGTTAGAAATTATATTTTAGGTCAGTTTTTACGTAGTGTTGACGGTCCTTTTGCTCTCTCCGACAAATTTAAATCTATTTGGGAATTTGGATTAGATTACAATTATTTTGATAATTATTTTAATGCCGTAAAAACGGTTACACCAAAAGAAATTAGAGACTTAGCAAATAAGTACTTACAACAAAATGATTTGCTTGAATGTGTTGTGGGTAAGAAGAAATAAAATAATTAATTTAAATTATTTAAAACATTTAAAATCTTTTTAATCCCCTCTTTTAATTGTTCATCACTAATTATTAATGGGGGCGAAATACGCATAGCTGTTGAACAAAATAAAAACCAATCTGTTATTATTCCGTTTTGTAAACAAGCCTTTATTATTTTAAAGTTTAAGCCTTCGTCACCAAAATCAATTGCACCTAGCGCCCCCTTAATTCTAATTTCTTTTATTAAGGGATGTTTTAATTCGTTATTAATTACAATTTCAATTTGTTTCGCTCTTAAGTATAATTTTTCATTTGTAATAATTTGCAAAGTAGCTTGTGCTGCTGCCACGCATACTGCATTACCACCAAAGGTATTAATGTGACCTAATACTGGATTATTTGTAAAACAACTCATTAACTTTTGCGATGCTATAAACGCACCAATTGGTAAACCACCGCCCATACCTTTGGCAAATATTAAAACATCAGGAATAATGTTATATTGTTCAAATGCAAATAAAGTGCCAGTTCTGCCAAAACCAGTTTGTATTTCGTCAAATATTAATAGTACACAGTGTTCATTGCATTTTTTTCGTAAGGCTGTAATAAATTGTTGCGAAGCTTCTCTAACGCCAGCTTCGCCTTGTATAGGCTCAATAATTACTGCAGCTGTTTTTGAAGATATTTCTTCTAAGTCTATAACTGAATTAAATTTTAAATGTTTAATGTTGGGCAGCAATGGCCTGTAGCTTTGTTTAAAATATTCGTCGCCCATAACACTTAATGCGCCATGTGTGCTACCATGATACCCATTTTTAAAACTTATAATTTCACTACGATTTGTAACACGTTTGGCTAATTTTAATGCACCTTCAACGGCTTCACTACCGCTAGTTGTAAAGTAAACCGAGTTTAGTGTTAGCGGTAGTAAATCAGTTAAAGTTTTAGCGTATGTAACTTGCGGTCTTTGATTAAATTCGCCATACACCATTAGGTGCATAAATTTTTGTGATTGGATATTGATTGCTTCCACTACTTTTGGATGACAGTGCCCAACATTACTTACCGAAATCCCACTTATTAAATCTAAATATTGTTTGCCATTTACATCGGTTAGCGTGCAACCTTTTGCCGATACAATATTAATATCAACTCCCAATAATGGCGTATCGCTTGTTTGTGCAACATGCTGTAAAAATAATTGGCGTTGATTCATATTTTGAAGATATAAAATAAAAAAATATTTAACTTAGAAATTATTTTTCAAATAACGTTTAAATTTAATACGCTACAGCAAATAAAACTCGCTGTGTGCTAAGTTTGCCACTATAAATACAAACGCCATCTTCCTGCTCATTATTTAAAGGAATACAACGTATTGTGGCTTTTGTCTCTTCTTTAATTTTTTCTTCGGTTTCGGCTGTGCCGTCCCAATGCGCTAAAACAAATCCTGTTTTTTCATTTAATACTTTTTTAAATTCTTCGTAGGTATTTACTTTAGTTGTTAAATTTTTTCTGCGTTCAAAGGCTTTATTAAATAAATTGCTCTGAATATCATCTAATAATTTTGTAATGTAAATTTCAACTTCTTCAATTTTTATTACTTCTTTACTTAATAAATCTCGGCGGGCAACTTCTATCGTGCCGTTTGCTAAATCTCTCTCGCCAATAGTAATGCGAACAGGTATGCCTTTTAATTCGTATTCGGCAAATTTATAACCTGGCCGCTGATTATCTCTATCATCATATTTTACTGAAATATTTTTTTGTTGCAATTTATTTTTTATTTCATTTGCAACTTCAGCTACTTTCGTTAAACCTTCTTCACCTTTATAAATAGGTATCATTACAACTTGTGTAGGGGCTAATTTTGGTGGAATAACGAGGCCCATATTATCACTATGACTCATTATTAAAGCACCCATTAAACGAGTACTTACGCCCCAACTAGTTGCCCACACATAATCTAATTTTCCTTCTTTATTTGCAAATTTAACATCAAATGCTTTGGCAAAATTTTGCCCTAAAAAGTGCGAGGTTCCTGCTTGTAAAGCCTTACCGTCTTGCATCAATGCTTCAATGGTATATGTATCATCTGCACCTGCAAAACGTTCGTTAGCTGTTTTTACCCCTTTAATTACTGGCATCGCCATCCAATTTTCTGCAAAGTCCGCATATATATCAAGCATTTGTTTTGTTTCAATAATAGCTTCTTCTTTTGTGGCATGTGCAGTATGGCCTTCTTGCCATAAAAATTCTGCTGTACGTAAAAATAAGCGTGTGCGCATTTCCCAACGTACAACATTTGCCCATTGGTTAATAAGCAATGGTAAATCGCGGTAACTTTCTATCCAACCTTTGTAAGTATTCCAAATAATAGCTTCGCTGGTTGGGCGCACTATTAATTCTTCTTCTAATTTTGCCTCAGGGTCAACTATTAATTTCCCTGGATTTTTAGGGTCAGTTTTTAATCGGTAATGTGTTACTACAGCGCATTCTTTAGCAAATCCTTCAGCGTTTTTTTCTTCTGCTTCAAATAAACTTTTGGGTATAAATAATGGAAAATAAGCATTTACGTGCCCAGTATCTTTAAACATTTTATCTAATGTTTGTTGCATTTTTTCCCAAATGCCATAGCCGTGTGGTTTAATAACCATACAACCTCTTACAGCACTATGGTCAGCCATATCTGCTTGTATAACAATATCGTTATACCATTTGCTATAATCAACTTGCTGTGGCGTAATTACTTTACTCATAAAATGTGTTAGTATTATTAAAAAAACTACTAATAATAAAATTAGTTAAAATTATAAATTATCAATATAAATTTCGTAAATTTACATATAATCTCCCTTATTAAATTAACTTAATATAAGATTGAAAATGAAAAATTTAGTAATTATTTCAGCCATTGCAAGTTTATTTTTTAGTGCTTGTGTTACAAACAAATTTGCAACTTATAGTGATGATGCTTATGCTAATCCGAAAGAAGAAAAACAATTAGTAAAATTAGCAGAACAAGAGCGTATAAAAAAAGAAACAGAAGTTAAGCAAAAGCAAGAACAAGATCGTTTGGCTCAACAAGCTAAAGACGACGCAAATCCTTTGTATAAAGATCCAACTTATAATTCTGACGATTATTATGATTATCAATACGCATCGCGTGTCCGTCGTTTTAACGAACCAATAGCTGGAGCAGGGTATTATGATAATTATTATACCAATCAATATTATTATAATCAAAACCCAAATTGCTACGGTAATAGTATTTATAATGGTTATAACAATATGCCAAGTAATCAATTTAATAATTTTAATTCTGGTTTTTGTGTTGGTTTTGGAAATGGTTTCAATAACAACGGTTTTGGAAACAATAATGGTTGGAACAATAACGGTTTTGGAAACAATAATGGCTGGAATAACAACGGTTGGGGAAACAATAATGGTTGGAATAACAATGGTTGGGGAAACAATAATGGCTGGAATAACAACGGTTGGGGAAACAATAACGGTTGGAATAACCAAGGTTGGGGCAATAATAACGGTTGGAATAACCAAGGTTGGGGCAATAATAATGGTTGGAATAACCAAGGTTGGAATAACAATGGATGGGGAAACAACAATGGCCTAAACAATGGCACTTGGGGATACTTTAACGGACACGATCCAAATAGTGGTTATCAAACAATTGCGCCACGCGG
>Ga0163144_10002208_pt1 | contig 45377 bp, 7 predicted proteins | sample OliLak19BULKMAT1_FD_123175 | JGI IMG/M metagenome (GOLD analysis project Ga0163144, IMG submission 123175) | Freshwater microbial mat bacterial communities from Lake Vanda, McMurdo Dry Valleys, Antarctica - Oligotrophic Lake LV.19.BULKMAT1 | ecosystem: Environmental > Aquatic > Freshwater > Lake... | reverse complement strand
TGACCTCGATCGAGGCCGTCGAGATTGCCGCGCAGATCGAGGAGCAGGTCGGTCGCCAGATTCCGGCCACGGCGCTCTGGGAGTACCCGAGCATTCGCGCCTTCGCGTCGTTCCTGGCGGGGCCTGAAGACGCTCCGGCCGCTGCCGGAGTCGCGATCACCGATGATCGCGTGGCCGTCGGCGACCAAGGAGTCGCCGTCGGCGACCAAGGAGTCGCCGTGGTGGGAATCGGCTGCCACTTCCCGGGTGACAGCAACTCGCCGGACGCGTTCTGGCACACGCTGACCAACGGAGGCACAGCGATCGTTGCGCCGCCCGTGGGGCGGTTCCCAGGCGGCCGGCACACCACGCGCGCCGGCTACGTCAGCGACCTGTTCCGGTTTGATGCCGACTTCTTCGGCATCTCGACCGCCGAGGCGCGCTCGCTCGATCCGCAGCAGCGGCTGTTGCTTGAGACCGCGTGGCACGCGCTGCAGGATGCCGGCATTGCACCGCAGTCCGTGGCCGGCTCTGACACGGGTGTGTTCGTTGGCGTGAGCGCCGTGGACTACACACCCGAAGTGTACGGCGCGGCGGGCGGCCCCGATCGCTTTGCCGCGACCGGCACGTCGGCAGCCATCATCTCGAATCGCCTGTCGTACTTTCTCGACCTGCACGGCCCCAGCTTGACGATTGATACGGCGTGCTCGGCGTCGCTCGTCGCAGTGCACCAGGCCTGCCAGGCCTTGCTGGCGGGCGATTGCAGCCTGGCCCTGGCCGGTGGCGTGAATGCGCTCGTCAGTGCCGACGTCACCGGCGTGCTCGAACGTGCGGCGATGTTGTCGCCGACGGGATACTGCCGGCCGTTCGAGGCGTCTGCCGATGGCTACGTTCGTGGCGAAGGTTGCGGCCTGGTGGTGTTGAAGCCGCTGTCGGCCGCACGACGCGACGGCAACCGCGTGCTGGCGGTGATTCGCGGCTCGGCGGTGGTGCAGGATGGCCGAAGCAATGGACTATCCGCGCCGAACGGCGAAGCACAGCGCAACGTGATTCGCCGCGCCCTGGCCCGCGCGCGCGTCGAGCCCGGCGCGGTCGAATACCTCGAAGCGCACGGCACCGGCACGCCGCTTGGCGATCCGATTGAGCTCAACGCGCTCGCGGCGTGTTATGCACGCAGCGGCGATGCCGCCTGCCACATCGGCGCGGTCAAGGGCACCATTGGTCATCTTGAGGGCGCCGCCGGGATTGCCGGATTGATCGCCGCCGTGCTGGCGCTTCAGCACGATGCGATCCCCGCTTTGCGTGTGCAGCAGCTCAATCCGCACGCCGCGCTCGAGGGCACGGGCCTGACGGTGGCATCCGGCGTGACGCCTTGGCCGAAGCGCGATCGCGAACGCGTGGCCGCGGTGAGTTCGTTTGGCTTCGGCGGCACCCTGGCGCACGTGATCGTCAGCGACGATCCCGCCGGCCGGTCGTTGCCGCAGTCGGCGCCGTTGCCGCTGCAGGTGTTTGGCGGCCGCGAACATCGGGTCGAGGCCACCGATCGCAGCCCACTGTTGCAAGCGTTGGCGGCTGGACGCGTCGACGATGTCGTGACGCAGTTGCAGGCGACCCACCGCGGTCTCACGCACGACCCCGCGGCCCTCGCCGCGGTGGTCAAGGCGCTCGCCGATCTGCATCGTCGCCAGCTTGGCCACGAGGCGGACGACCGTCCCGGCCTCTACATCACCGAATGGATCGCCGCCGACCTGCCACCTGCGGTCGTCATGGCTGAACGACCGTGCCTGCTCGTTGGCGACTCGCCTCGCCTGGCGTCCGCGATCGATCGCGCGCGCGGACTGCGTCGGGTCGAGGCGCTGCGGCCGGGCGCCGATGCACCCGCACTGGTAATCGTGGCGGCCTCGACCGTGGACGATGACTCACCCGACCAGCGGGCGCTGGCGCTGGCGGAACGGATCATCGCGACGTTGCGCTCGCTCGACGCCGGTGGCATCGCCGCGCGCTGCTGGGTCGTGACCGAGAGCGCGGTGCCCGTGGTGGCTGGCGATGCGATCCGCCTTGAAGGCGCGTGCGCCTGGGGCGCCGGCAAGGCCGCCGCACTGGAACTGCCGCAGCTGTGGGGCGGCTTGATCGACGTGCCTCGCGGCTTTGATGCGGCCGATGCGGATCGCGTCATCGCGGCGATGGCCTCGACCGGCGACGAAGATCAGCTCGCGCTGCGCGAGGCGCGCTGGTTTGTGCCGCGGCTGAGGTCGATGGCCAGCCGCGAGGCCACTGCGCCGCGGCAGCTTCGTGGTGATGCGATCTACTGGATTGTCGGTGGCACTGGCGCGCTCGGCCAGCATGCCCTTGGCGCCTTGCTCGATCACGGCGCGACACACGTCGTCTTGAGCGGACGCGGCGAGCGCCTGCCCGCGGCCCTGGCCGGCCGGCTGCCAGCTGGCGTGCGCTACCTCCAGGGCGACATCGCGAATCTCGACGATGGCCGTCGCGTGCTCGCGGCGATCGATGCCACTGGGCTGCCGCTCGCCGGCGTCATTCATGCCGCCGGGGTGGCGCACGAATCGCCGATCGTGGGCATGACCCCGGAGGCGTTGCGCGACGTCGCCGGGTCGAAGGTCCATGGCGGATGGAACCTCCACCGCCTGACCTGCGATCGCGCGCTCGATTTCTTCGTGTGCTTCTCGTCGATTTCGGCGTGGTGGGGCAGTGCTGGCCAGGCGCACTATGCGGCCGGCAATCACTTCCTCGATCAGCTGTGCGAGTACCGGCGGCGGATGAACCTGCCCGGGCTGGCGATTGGGTGGGGGCCGTGGGCCGGTGGCGGCATGGTGACGGCGGCCCTGCAGGCGCGGTTGGAGCGTAGCGGCCTGGAGCCGATGGCCCCGTCCCGCGCGCTTCGCTGGTTGGCCGAACTGCTCGGCACCGAGCACGCGCGCGTGGCGGTGGTTGACGTGCGGTGGGATCAGTTCCTGGCGGCTTTCACCGCCCGGCGGCCAAGTCCGCTGCTGTCGTCGATGGCGCCACGTCGCGATTCGGCGACCGCTCACGCTTCGGCCGTCGATCTGCAGGGCGGCACGCTCGAGCAACTGCACACGCGCGTGCGCGATCACATCGGCCAGGTCGTGGCCGGCGAGCTGGGAGCTGCTCGCATCCCGGACGCCGATCGCGGGCTGTTCGACATGGGCCTCGACTCGGTCGGCGTCGCGGCGATCCGCGCCCGGTTATCGGCCGACTTCGCCGTCACGCTCTCGAACGCCGACCTGTTCAACTACGCGACCATCAACGCGCTGACCAGCCGGGTCGTCTCGCTCGTGCGTCCTGACGGCGAGCTGCTCAGCCCTCGCGAACTCGTGGAACGAATTGCCGTGGAATTCGAGACGCTTGAGAATGCCGCGCGCCAGTGACCATGAGCGAGTCATCGAAGGAGCTCGAGGGGGCGCTGCGCAAGTCGTTCACCGTGATCCAGCAGCTCAAGAAGCAGCTGGCCGAGGCGGATCACGGCGGCGCGACGGAACCGATCGCGGTGATCGGCATGGCCTGCCGCTTTCCAGGAGGCGCGAACACCCCTGAGGCGTTCTGGCAGGTGCTGGCGAGCGGCGCCGACACTGTCGGCGAGATTCCCGAGGACCGCTGGCCGTGGCGGCGCTTCTACAATCCCGACCCACGCGCGGCTGGCACGCACTACGTTCGTCACGGATCGTTTCTCGATCAGGTCGCGGATTTCGATCCCGAGTTCTTCGGGATTGCCGGCCGCGAGGCCGACGCGCTGGATCCGCAGCATCGGTTGCTGCTCGAGGTGAGCTGGGAAGCGCTCGAGCGGGCCGGCATCGCAGCGCAGCAGATCCGCCACTCACAGACCGGCGTCTTCGTCGGCATTGGCCAGAACGACTACGCGCAATTGCGCCTGTTCGGTGGCCGGCCGGAACGGATCTCGCCCTACGACGGCACCGGCAGCTCGTTCTGCTTCTCAGCCGCCCGGCTGTCGTATGTGCTCGGCCTGCATGGACCGAGCATGGCCATCGACACCGCCTGCTCGTCGGGCCTGGTCGCGCTGCATCTGGCGTGTCAGAGCTTGCGCAACGGCGAGTGTGCCCAGGCGCTTGCTGGTGGCGTCCAGTTGGTGCTGTCGCCCGAGGTCACCATCTACTTGTCGCGCATCGGTGCGCTGTCGCCCGATGGCCGCTCGAAAGCGTTTTCGGCCGCCGCCGACGGCTACGGCCGCGGCGAAGGCGGCGGCATGCTGGTGCTCAAGCGGGTGCGTGATGCACAGCGCGATGGCGACCGCATCCTCGCGTTGATTCCAGGCTCCGCCGTCAATCACGATGGCCCCAGCAGTGGCCTGACGGTGCCGAACGGCCTGGCGCAGGAGCAGCTGTTGCGCGAAGCCGTGCGCCGCGCCGGCCTGACGCCCGGCGATGTCGACTGGGTGGAAGCGCACGGCACCGGCACCATCCTCGGTGATCCGATCGAGCTGTCGGCGTTGGCACAAGTGTTTCCGGCCGAGGGACGAAACGGTCGTCCGCTCTACGTCAGCTCAGTGAAGGCCAACATCGGCCACCTCGAAGCCGCGGCGGGAATCGCCGGCGTCATCAAGGTGATCCTGGCGCTGCAGCATCAAGCCGTGCCGGCGCATCCCACCTTCGGTGCGCTGAACCCGGCCTTCGATTGGGCCCGCAGCCCGCTGGTGGTTCCCCACGCGCTGACTCCCTGGGCCACGGGCCCACGCACCGCGGGCGTCAGTGCGTTTGGCCTCGGTGGCACCAACGCGCACATCGTGCTGTCGCCGGCACCGGCCGCAGCGGCGTCGAGTGCCGCCGCCGCCAATTCGTCGTGGCCGCTCGTGCTGTCGGCGAAGAGCCCGGCGGCGCTCGCCCAGTTGCGAGACCGCTACGTTGAGTTTCTGGGCCACACCGGCCTGCCGCTCTCGGCGATTGCCCACACGGCAGCGACACGACGCAATCACTTCGCGCATCGCGCGACAGTGGTCGCCACGACTGCTCGCGAGGCCGCCGACGCGTTGGCCCAGCTGCGATTGTCGACCAACGAGCCGGACGCCGAAGCCGGCACTCCGCGGATTGGATTCATCTTCAGCGGCCAGGGTTCGCAGTTTGCCGGCATGGCGACGGCGCTGCATGCCGAGGTGCCGGTCTTCCGCGACGCGCTCGAGGACTGTGCCGCCCTGGTGGAGCGGCACGCCGGGTGGTCGCCGCTGGCGCTGATGGTCGGCGATGCGAACGACCCGCGGATCGATCAAACCGAATTCACGCAGCCGTGCTTGTTCACGTTGCAGTACGCGCTGGTGGCGATGTGGCGCGCGTGGGGCATCGAGCCCGCCGTGGTCGTCGGCCACAGCATTGGCGAGTTTGCCGCCGCCTGGACCGCCGGCGTGATGACGCTCGAAAACGCGGTCCGGCTGGTGGTGCAGCGCGGACGGTTGATGCAGCGCACGCCGGTGAACGGCGGCATGGCGGCGTTGTTGATGCCCGAAGCCGACGCGCTGGCGCGCATCAGCACCAGCGGCGGCGCGCTGACGGTCTCGGCGGTGAACGGGCCACGCGCGGTAGTCATTGCCGGCTCGGCCGACGCACTTGACGCCTGCCTGGCGGGCCTCGAGCGTGATGGCCAGCCGTTCAAGCGTCTCGCCGTCTCGCATGCCTTCCACACGCCGCTGATGCGTCCAGTGCTCGACGAGTTCTCAGCCGCCGTGGCGGCGGTGAAACTCTCGGCGCCCGCCGTGACGATGGTGCCGACGGGCGCGGCAGTGAGTGGGTCGGTGAGCGGACCGGTGAACGTGGCCACGGCCGGGTATTGGACCAACCAGATCATCAACCCGGTGCGCTTCGCCGATGCGGTGGCGGCCATGGCGCACCACGCCCCAGCCATCGTCATCGAGATCGGACCGTCGGCCAGCCTGCTGGCGTCTGCCCGGAAGAGTGCCGGTTCACTCGCCGCAGCGTGGCTGCCGAGCATGAAGGGTGGCGATGCCGCCGTGACGTTCGAGACGCTGGGCCAGCTCTACTCGGCCGGCTCCGAGATCAAGTGGGATCGCGTCTTCCGATCGGCTTATCCCGTAGCGCCAGTTCCGACGTATCCGTTCCAGCGTCGACGCTGCTGGATCGATGGCGGTGCGACCAAGGCCGACGGCGGCGATCACTGGCGGCAGGATGCCGGCCATCCGTTCCTGGGACGCCGGACGCCGTCGCCGCTGGCCGAGAAGATCTACTCGGCGCGCGTCGCGGCCGAGTCATCGCCGTTGTTGCGCGACCACCGCATTCAAGGCGAGGTCGTGGTGCCCGCAGCGTGCTTGGTCGAGGCGGCCCTGGCCGCCGCGGCAGAGCATTTCGAGACCGGTGCGCTGCGATTGACCGACGTGGCATTCCTTCGCCGGCTGGCCGTGCCCGCGGGCGTCACCATTGAATTGCAGACCATCGTCACGGCTCGCGAGGGCGGGTGCGCGATTCGCGTCTGCGCGCTCACCGATGCGGAGGCCGGCCGCTGGACCGAGCACATGAGTTGCACGGCCTCGCCACTGCCGGCCGGTATCGCGCTCGACTCGCGGATTGACGTGCCCTCTGGAACGCTGGCCTCGCTGACCGGTGCCGAGTTCTACGAGGAGTCCAGCCGGCGGGGCATTGACTACGGCCCGGCGTTCCGGTCGCTGGTGCGCCTTGATTCGCATCCCTCGCATCATGGCTCGGCCACATTCGTCGCGCCGCCCAGTTCGCAGACTGGCTACCGGCTCGATCCGGTGATTCTGGATGCCGCGCTGCAGGCACTGGCGGCGACGCGGCCTGACCTGGGCCGTCGCACCTACATTCCGGCAGGGATCGCGCAGTTGGATGCCGTGGGACCCATGACGGCGTCTGGCCGCGTGGTGTGCCGATGGGATAGCTCGGCCGATACGTCGAGCCGATCGGCGATGTGCGCGTTGACGATTGGCGACGAAGCCGGCGTCACGCGGGTGTGCCTGGATGGCATCCGCATGCGCGAGGTGAGCGCGGCCGAATTGAACCAGCCGGCCGTGATCGCGCCGATCTGGCTGCCCGTGTGGGAAGCCGCGGCGCCGATCGTGCAGCGCTCCGCATCGCCTGGCGAATGGCTGGTCGTCGGTGATGATGCGCTCCTCGCCTCACATGTGATCGCGGCGCTGTCTCAAGCCGGCCGCGCCGCTCGAGCGGTCACCACCGCAGATGTCCCAGGCATCGTGTCGCGCGAGGGCGCGGCTGTGGCTGGTGTCTGTTACCTCGCCGTGACCACGCCGCCTCAAGATGCGATGGCGGTCGCTGACGCGCTCGCCCTGGTGCAGACGCTGGGCACGCTGGCCGACTCGCGCCAACCGCGGCTGCTGTTGGTCACACGAGGCGCGCAGGCGGCCGGCTCGGCCATCACCGAATCTGGTGCCCGCCAAGGTGCGTTATGGGGCTTCGGACGCGTCGTCCGCAACGAGTTCCCGGCGCTTCGCTGCGCGTCGCTCGACCTGGATCCGATCTCGACCGATGAGGAGTGCGCGGCCGTGGTGGCCCTCGAGAGTGGCGCCGGCGACGAGGATCAAGTGGCGTGGCGCAACAACGCGCGCTTCGCCTTGCGCCTCCGTGCCGCTGACCCACTGGCCGCGGCGTCCGAGGCCGTGCCGTCACGGCTGATTTGCCGGACCGTCGGCAATCTCGACACGCTGGCGTTTGAGCCGGTCGCGGTGGCGTCGCCGGGCCCCGGCGAAGTGCGTGTCGCCGTTCGCGCCGCCGGACTGAACTTCAAGGACGTGTTGCACGCGCTCGGCGCCCTCGAGCTGACCTCCGAATCCGCCTTTGGCTTCGATGCGGCCGGTGTCGTGACTGAGGTTGGCGCGGGCGTGCGTTCCCTCGCTACTGGTGATCGCGTGATGCTCACGCTCACGCCGGGCGCCATGGCGCACAGCGTGGTGGCCCGCGAAGACGTCGTGAGCCGCTTGCCCGGCAACGTCACCTTTGCCGAAGGTGCCGGCGTGCCGCTCGCGTTTCTCACGGCACGGCACGCCTTGGTGACGCTGGCGCAGCTCAAGGCCGGCGAACGGGTGTTGATCCACGCCGCCACTGGTGGTGTCGGCCAGGCCGCCATCCAGGTCGCGCGCGCGCTTGGCGCGACCGTGCTGGCCACCGCCAGCGCGCCCAAGCAGCGCTGGCTCCGCGAGCACGGCATCGAGTGGATCTTCAATTCGCGCACGCCAGATTTCGCCGCCGAAGTCCTGGCCGCGACCGGCGGCCGTGGCGTGGAGGTCGTGCTCAACTGCCTGACCGGCGACATGATTCGTGCCGGACTCGACAGTACCGCGCCGGGCGGCCGCTTCGTCGAGATTGGCAAGACCGGCGTGTGGCCGGCCGCGCAGGTCGCCGCCTACCGAGCCGACCTCCAGTACTCGCCGTTCGATCTCGCCGATGTCGCTCGTGCGAAACCCACCTACATCCGTCAATTGCTGGATGCGGTTGCTGGCGGTCTTGCGTCGGGCACGTACCACCCGCTCAGCACGCAGGCGTTCAACGCGAGTGACGTCACCGGCGCGTTCCGGCTGGTGTCGCGCGCCCGTCACCTCGGCAAGGTGGCGATCGTGATGCCGCGCCTCGATGAGGCGCCGCGGACCGGCGTGCATGTGGTGACCGGCGGCTTTGGCGCGCTCGGGCGGTCCCTGTGCTTGCAGTTGCAGGCGACGAGCGTGCGTCATCTGGCGCTGGTTGGGCGGACCGAGCCCAACGACGAACGCCGGCAGTTCCTGGCCACCTTGGAGCACGGCGGCGTCGAGGCGCGGTCCTACGTGGCTGATGTCGCCAATCCCGACCACGTCACGCAGCTGTTCGACCGCATCGCCGCTGACTTTGCGGTGCCGGTCACCGCGATCTACCACGCGGCGGGTGAGCTGGCGGACGGGATCATTGCGCAGCAGACGCCCGCAGCGTTGGCCCGCGTCTTGAGCGCGAAGCTCGCCGGCGCCTGGCACCTGCACCGCCGCACGCGTGGCCTCGATCTCGATCGCTTCGTGCTGTTCTCGTCGGCCGCCGCGCTGCTCGGCACACCGGGTCAAAGTAACTACGCAGCCGCCAACGCGGGACTCGATGCGCTGGCCGCGCATCGCCGTGGCGCGGGACTCCCGGCGTTGAGCGTCAACTGGGGACCGTGGGGCAGTGGCGGCATGGCCACAAAGTTGGCGGATGCCGATCGCACGCGCATGGCGGCCGCCGGCATCACCATGCTCGAAGACGAACCGGCGTGGCACGCCATGTCGGCGCTGCTCGATCGTGGCGATGCGCAAGCGATGGTCATGCCCGTGGACTGGTCCCGCTTCCACGCGCGCTTCGGCGCGAAGTACGTGCCGTCGCTGTTCCGTGGCGTCCGCACTGCCGCGCCGGTCGCTGCCGACGTCAGCGCCGGACCGACGCTGGTGGCGGCGATTGCCGCACTCGCACCGGAAGCGCGGCGTCCCGCGCTCTGTCGCTACCTCCAGTCGCGCGTGGCGGCGACCCTTGGCCGTCCCGATGCCGCCGACATTCCACCCACGCGCGGGTTCTTCTCGATCGGCATGGATTCGCTGACGTCGCTCGAGCTGCGCAATCAACTCGAGCAGGAACTGCGGCGCAGCTTGCCGACGACGGTGGTGCTTGAGTACGGAAGTATTGAAGCCTTGTCCGCGTATCTGCTGACGCAGGTGCCTGAGTGGGCCGCGCCAGCGGTCGCTCCCGCAAACTCCGTGACGGCTGATGCCGTTGCGGCGCTCGACGACTTGTCCGAGGCAGAGTTGGCCGAGCTGCTGTCGCGCGAGCTGGAAGAGTCTTAGGGATGTCGAGCGTGCCTCAAGATCCGCGCGTGCCAGACACCAAAGCCTTGATGGCCAAGGCGCTGGTCGAGCTGCGCGAAGTGCGCGAGCGGGCGCGCCGGCTCGAAGACGCCGCGCATGCGCCCGTGGCGATTATCGGCATGAGCTGCCGGTTCCCGGGCCAGGTGGATTCAGCTGAGGCGTTCCGCGAACTGTTGTGGAACGGCACCGACGCCATCAGCCGTGTCCCAGCCGACCGCTGGAACGCGGCCGCTTTCACCGACGCCGACCCTGACGCGGCCGGCAAGATCGTGTCGGCGTTTGGCGGCTTCATTGATGACGTCGGCCGCTTCGATGCCGAGTTCTTCGGCGTCTCGCCGCGCGAAGCGGAGAACATGGACCCGCAGCATCGCCTGCTGCTGGAAACGACCTGGCGTGCGCTCGAGCACGCGAACCTGCCGCCGGCGCAGTTGCGTGGTACCGACACGGGCGTGTTCGCCGGCATCTGCACCTACGACTACGCCATTCGCCACCTGGTCGCGAACAAGGCGCCGGTCACCGCGCATTTCGGGACCGGCAACGCGCTGAGCGCAGCCGCCGGCCGGCTGTCATACCTGTTCGGCTTTACCGGACCGGCGCTGTCGATCGACACCGCGTGTTCTTCGTCGCTGGTGTCGGTGCACCTCGCTGCGCAGGCGCTGCGCCACGGCGAGTGCTCGACCGCGATCGCGGCCGGCGTCAACCTGATGCTGACGCCGCACACCAATATGAGTTTTTCGCGCGCGCGCATGCTGGCCGCCGATGGCCGCTGCAAGCCGTTTGATGCGGCCGCCAACGGCTACGTGCGTGGCGAAGGTTGCGGCGTCGTCGTGTTGAAGCTGCTGGCGCACGCCCAGCGGGATGGCGATCCGGTACTGGCGGTCATTCGCGGCTCGGCCGTCAACCAGGATGGGGCGAGCAGCGGTCTCACGGTGCCGAATGGACCGGCGCAGCAGGACGTGATCCGCAAGGCGCTGGCGAACGCGCGCACGCGCCCGCAGGAGGTCTCCTACGTCGAAGCGCACGGCACCGGTACGTCGCTTGGCGATCCGATCGAGGCCAGAAGCCTGTCGGCATCGTATTGTGCGACCGGCGATCGCACCACGCCGCTGTGGATCGGGTCGGTCAAGAGCAACATCGGTCACCTCGAAGGCGCGGCCGGCGTGGCCAGCTTGATGAAGGCGGTGCTCGTCCTGCGGCACGGGGCGATTCCGCCGAGCCTTCACTTCTCGTCGCCGAACCCGGCCATCGACTGGCCCGCCAGCCAGTTGCAGGTCGCCAACACGCTGGTGTCGTGGCCTGCTGGAACGCCGCGCCTGGCCGCGGTCAGCTCGTTTGGGTTCACCGGTACCAACGCACATCTGATTCTCGAAGCCGCGCCCACGCTGGCGGCATCAGCCGCGCCCTCGCCAGCAGATGTCGTGCTGCCGTTGTCGGCCCGCGATCCCGAATCGCTCGCGCGGGTGATTCGCGCCTACGCCGCCATGCTGGACCGCGAGCCCGAGATCGCCCTCGCCGACGTCGCCGCCGTTGCCGCCCTGGGCCGCGACCACTGTTCGCATCGCCGTGCGATTGTCGCCTCATCGCCGGCCCAGGCCGTGGCGATGTTGCGATTCGCGCAGCGCGCGGCGGCCGACGCGGATCCTGCGCTCGTGGCGATCGCGGAACGCTACGAGGCGGGCGAGACGATCGACTGGCTGCCACTGTTCGACCGTGCCGCGCGTGCCCGCACACATGTGCCCGGGTATCCGTTTGGTGGTCAGCGGCACTGGCTCGACGAAGAGGAAGGCACGCTGTCGGACTACCTCGCCGACCACCAGGTGTTCGGCCGCGCCCTGGTGCCGGCCGCGGCGCTGGTGGAACTGATGGTCGCGGCTGGGCGCGAGGCGTTCGGATCCGACCGCTTGGTGATGGAAGGATTCGCGATCCATCGTCCGCTTGCCTGGACCCGCGAGCTGTCCTCGTCGGTGAGAGTTGAGACGACCAGCGCGGCCGGCCGGCATCACGTGACCGTGATGGCGGGTGCCGAAAAGATCGCGGACGCTGAGGTGCTGGCGGTCGATGAGATGTCAGGCAACCCCAAGGAGGGATTGCCCCGACTTACCGCTATCGGCGAGCTAGCCGACGTTGTGGTCGATTCTGTCTACGCGGCCTGCGCGGCACGCGGCCTCAACTACGGTCCGGCATTTCGCACCCTGACCCGCGTGCAGCGGGGCGATGGCGTCGTGCGCGCCGACCTTGCCTTGTCGTCGGCAACCTCGGCGACCGGCCGCTCGATTCACCCGGCCCTCCTCGACGGTTGCTTCCAGGCCACGGCGGTCCTGTATCCGGAGCTCCCGCCCGCGTCGCTCTTCTTGCCGGTCCGCATACGACGAATGACGGTCTATCAGGCTGCGGGATCGACGGCGCACTGCGAGGCGCGTCTCGTTGCGGCCAGTGCATCTGGCGCCGAAGTTGAGTTGTGCCTGCGCGGTGCTGATGACACGCCGCTCGCGATCGTCGAAGGACTCGAGCTGGCGATCGGCAGCAAGAGCAGCCTCGAGGCGGCGCTCGCGCCCGTCGCCCGCCCGCGCGAGGGGCGGCAGACCGTCGTTCCCAGCATCGATGCCGTACGCCAGATGGCCGGTGCCATTCTTCGGATGCCCGCCGACAGCATCGATCCCGATCTGCCGCTCACGGCCATGGGACTCGATTCGCTCATGGCGATCGAGTTGCGCAGCGCCTGCAGCGACGCGTTCCAGATCGACGTGCCGGTCGCGGACCTGATTCGCGACCTCACGGTCGCGGGCATTGTCCAGCGCATCGATCGCCAGCCTGCGGTGGCGTCCGTGGCGCCGGTCGAGGACGACCGGGCGGACTTGCCGCTGTCGCACGGCCAGAGCGCGCTGTGGTACCTGCATCAACTGCAGCCGGATTCACCGGCCTACAACATTGCGTTTGCCGTCAGGGTTCGCTCGGCTGTCGATCACGACGCGCTCCGCTCACGCGTGCGCGCGGTCGTGGCGCGGCATCCGCAGCTACGCCGTGTTTACCGCGAAACTGAGTCAGGCCTCCGGCAGGTCGTCTCGCCGACGACCGTGGACGTGTTCCGGGCCATCAACGTCAGCGGCGCGGACGACCAGGCGCTGCGACGCCGCGTGGTCGAGGACTACCGTGCGCCGTTCGATCTCGCCAACGGACCGGTCATGCGCGTGTCGCTGTTCAGCCGGGCCGCCGACGATCACGTCCTGTTAATCAACGTTCATCACATCGCCGCCGATGCCTGGTCGTTGTGGCGAATGATGGAGGAACTGCGAGGCGACGACCGTGTCGCCGCGCCGGCGTATCGCTACGCCGACAAGCTCACAGACGAGGCGGCATTTGTCCAGGGTCCGGCCGGCACCGCTGCGTGGTCTTACTGGCAGGGCGAACTCGCCGGCGAACTGCCGGTGCTCAACCTGCTCACCGACAAGCCACGTCCCGTGGTGCAGACCCTGACCGGCGCCTCGGTGCCCTTCAGCCTTGGCGTCGACGAGAGTGACCGCCTCCAGGTCCTCGCGCGCCAGTGTGGCACCACGCTCTACACCGTGCTGCTCGCGGCCTTTCAGACGCTGCTGCATCGCTACACGGGCCAGGACGACATCCTGGTAGGGTGCCCGGTAGCCGGCCGCAACCAGGCCGCCTCGGCGACGACCGTCGGCTACTTCGTCAACCCGGTCGTGATCCGTGCGCAAATTGATCCGGGTGAGACGTTCGACGCGCTGCTGAGCGACACCCGTCACCGCCTGCTGAATGCCATCACGCACCAGGACCTGCCGTTCCCGTTGATCGCTGAACGGTTGGGCGGCGCCCGCGATCCAGGCCGCTCGCCCATCTTCCAGGCGGCCTTCGTCATGCAGCAGTTGCAGCAGGATGCCGCCGGCCTGGCCGCGCTGATGGCGCCAGCCGATCCGCCGGTGCAACTGGAATGGGGCGGCATGCGGCTGGAGCACTACCTGCTGCCGCAGCAGGAAGGGCAGTTCGATCTGACGCTCGAGATGGTCCACGCCCACGGCGCATGCCACGGCCTGTTGAAATTCAACACCGACCTCTGGCACGCCGCGACGATCGAGCGCATGGCCACGCACTTCCGCGTGTTGCTGCGATCGATTACTGATCATCCGACGGCCGTCCTCAGCCGGCTCAGTATCATTCCGGATGAAGAGCGCGCGACGCTGGTGGCGATGTCGAACGGCCCTCGCCGCCCGTACGACCTGAACCGGCCACTACACCAGTGGATCGAGGTGCAGGCGAACCGCACGCCGGCGGCAATCGCCCTCGAGGCCGAAGGCGAGTCGCTGACGTTTGCCGAACTGAATCGCCGCGCCAACGGCGTGGCGCGGATGCTGCGAGCCGCGGGTGTTGGCGCCGGCGATCCCGTTCCTATCTCCGCCGAGCGCAGCGTCGAGCTCGTCGCCGGCTTGCTGGGCGCGATGAAGTCCGGCGGTGCCTACGTACCCCTTGATCCGGCGTATCCGCCCGCCCGTCGGGAGTTCATGCTCGCCGACCTCTCGGCGCGGGTGACCCTCGATGCCGAGCGCATTCGCGCGGCTTCGGCCGCAGGCACCGACGCCAACCTGCCCTACGACGGGACGCCCGATTCCCTCGCCTACACGATCTACACCTCTGGTTCGACCGGCATGCCGAAGGGTGCCCAGAACACCCATCGCGGCATCGTCAATCGTCTGTGCTGGATGCAGGAGGCGTTTGCGCTGACGCCAGACGATCGGGTGCTCCAAAAGACGCCCTACAGCTTCGACGTGTCGGTCTGGGAATGTTTCTGGCCGCTGATGTTCGGTGCCCGTCTCGTGCTGGCACGGCCCGACGGTCACCGCGATAATCGCTACCTCGCGTCGCTGATTCAGCAGGCCGGCATCACGACGCTGCACTTCGTGCCGCCGATGCTGCAGGCGTTCCTGGATGAACCGGCGGCGGCCGCCTGCGCCTCGCTGCGCCGGGTGATGTGCAGCGGCCAGGAACTGCCGGCCTCAGTCCGCACGCGTTTCTACGAGGTGCTGCCCGGCGCGACGCTGCACAACCTGTACGGTCCCACCGAGGCGGCAGTTGATGTGACGTGGCATGCCTGCCGTGCGGACGACCGCCGCACGTTCGTGCCGATTGGCGCGCCGATCGCGAACACCGCGATCTACATCCTCGATGGCGAGCAGGCAATGATGCCGATTGGCGTCGCCGGCGAGTTGTACATCGGCGGCGTGCAGGTAGCGCGCGGCTACTTGAACCGGCCCGAGCTGACGGCCGAGCGCTTTGTCGCCAACCCGTTGGTTGCCGGCGAGACGATGTATCGAACCGGCGACCTCGCGCGCTACTTGCCCGACGGCGAAGTGGAGTTCCTGGGCCGCACCGACTTCCAGGTGAAGATTCGCGGCCTGCGCGTCGAACTCGGCGAGATCGAGCACGCGCTCACCTCGCACCCAGACGTGCGCGAGGCCATCGTGCTGTTGCGCGAGGACCGGCCCGGGATCAAACAGCTGACCGCGTACGTGGTCTCGGCACGTGCCGGCGACAGCGCGCTCGCGCCGGAACTGCGCAGCCGCTTGAGCGCAGCGCTGCCGGCTTACATGGTCCCCGACGGGTTCGTGCGCCTGCCCGCGTTGCCGCTGACGTCGAATGGCAAGATCGATCGCAAGGCCTTGCCCGCGCCCTCCGCACCAGTGACACGCTCGCGCGCACCGCAGACCAGCGCCGAACGCGCGCTGGCCGAGGTGTGGAAGGGCGTGCTCGGCCTCGACGAAGTGGGCGTCGACGACAATTTCTTCACGCTCGGCGGCGACTCGATCCGCAGCACGCAGATGATCGCGCGCGCCCGTCGCCACGGTTACGACTTCACCGTCCGCGAGGTCCTGACCCACCCGACCATCGCGGCGCTCGCGCGACTGACGCCGGCCGCGGCGCTGCCGGTGACGCCGACGCCAACGGTGTCTGACACCCGCGCCATTCCGCTGTTGCCCATGCAGCAGTGGTATTTCGAGACGCGCGATGGGAAGGTGGCGCGTTTCAACCAGGCCGTGGTGCTGCGCGCCGAGACGCCGCTGCAGCCCGAGCCCATGCGGCAGGCGCTCGACGACCTGGTCGCGAGGCACGAAGCCCTGCGCTTGCGGTTCTCGAAGGCGCCGCAGGGTGGCTGGGCGGCCATGCTCGTGAGCTCCGCTGAAGCGGCGATCCATATCGGCCGCTGGGATCGCGCGTTCGACGTCGAGGCCGGGCCGATGATGTCGGCCGACCTGAGCCAGGACGAAGCGGCGTCGCGCCTCACCCTGACGGCGCACCATTTGCTCGTCGATGCGGTGTCGTGGCGAACCCTGGTCGGCGACCTGGAAACGGCGTATCGGGCACGCACTGAAGGGCGCGAGCCGGCGTTCGCAGATGAGGCGCCATCGTACCTGGCCTGGGCGCGCGCGGTGGCCGCGTTTGCCGCCACGCCGGCAGCGGATGCCGAAGCGGTCTATTGGCTCACCGAGGATTGGCACCTTGAGCAGGCGGCGTTGCCGGCGGCGGCGAGACCGCGCCAGCCATTGAGTTCCGGTGTCAGCGAGATGGTGTTCGACCTGGCCGTCGAGCCCATGTCCGGTCAGGAAACCGAGGCCGCGCTGCTCGCGGCGCTGGCCGAGGCGATCGTTCCGGAGACTCAGCAGCGGGTGCTGCGTCTCGATCTGGAAGGACATGGCCGCGAGTTGTTGCCCGGCGCCGATGGTTCGGACGTCGTTGGTTGGTGCGCCTCGCTCTATCCCGCACTGCTGCGCATTGACGGCACGTCGGCGGCTGCGCGCGCGGCGTCGGTGGCGCGCGCACTCCGCGAGGTGCCCGCGGGTGGCCGCGCGTTTGGTGTCGGCCGGTACTTGTCACCACGGCCGCGCCTTCGCAGCACGCTGGCTGCGGTGCCGGCCGCGCCGATTCTGTTCAACTACCTTGGCCGGATCGATCGCGCACTGAGTCCCGCGAGCCTGTTCGCCCTCGAGTTACCCGGCGACCAGGTGCTGCGCGACGACCCGGCTGCGCCGACGCACGCCCTCGAGATCAACGTCACGCAGCAGGAGGATCGCCTGCGCGTGTCGCTCCGCTTCGACCGCGCCCGCGTCTCGGACGGCTGGGCGGCTGGCCTCGCGCGGCGCTGGCGCACGGCCATCGCCGGCGACGCGGAACAGGCGTATCCCCTCACGCCGATGCAGAAGGGAATGCTGTTTCACACCCTTCTGCAACCCGATTCTGGCGTCTACGTCCAGCAACTGGTGGCGACCATCGAGGGCGTGGTCGATGAGCGCGCGCTGCGTGACGCGTGGGATACGGTGCTCGCCCGTCATTCGGTGCTGCGCAACGCCTTCACCTGGAAGGGCCTCGACCAGCCGCTGCAGCAACCGGTCGATCGCGTCTCGATGCCGTGGGTGACGACCGATGCCCGCGGCGCCAGCCGTCACGATTTCGAGGCGGCGCTGAACTCGCTGCTCGAAGAGGATCGCCGGCAGGGCTTCGACCTGACGGTCGCGCCCCTGCATCGCGTCCGGCTCATGCTGCGCGACGGCGGCGGCGCCTTGCTATGGACGCATCACCACATTCTGCTCGACGGTCGCAGCATGTTCCAGGTACTGCACGAAGTGTTCGACACCGTGCGGCGGAAGGGCGCGGGTGCGCCGCCGTTGCCGGCTCCCGTCGCGTCGTTCCGGCCATTCGTGGCCGCTGGTCCTTCGACGCCGGACGCCGAAGTGGCCGCCTATTGGCGTGCGCAGCTCGAGTCGTTTGAAGCGCCGACCCCCATTCCGTTCCTGCGCCGCGCGACCGACACCGATCCTTTCGTGCCATCCGAAGTCGTCTGCGCCCTGACACCGGTCGAGTCCGAGCAGTTGAACCGGCTGGCCCGGCAAGCAGGTGTAACCCTCAATCTGCTCACCCAGTCGATGCTGGCGCTGCTGCTCTCGCGGCTGTCTGGTCTCGAGCGTGTGATGTTCGGCGCCACCGTCTCCTCCGATCGTCAGGGCGACAACGTCGTCGGGTTGTGCATCAACACCATCCCGGTCGTCGCGGATGCGCCGGCGACGGCCCGGTTGGGCGACTGGCTGCGCGAACGCCTCCGCGCGCAAGCCGAGCGTTCGGCGTTCGAGATGATCGGCCTGGTTGACGCGCAGCGCTGCAGCCACATCGGCGCCGGCGAACCGTTGTTCGACCTGCTGTTCGTATTCGAGAACTACGGCATCGACACCGCACTGCGTGAGCCGGCCGGCGGTCTCACCCTGCGTGACGTTCGCGTCGTCGAGCAGACCAACCTGCCGTTAGTGCTGAGCGTGCTGCCGGCCGCGGCGATGGAACTGCGGCTGCTGCACGACCGCGTTCGCTTCCCGCGCGAGGCCGCTGAGCTGATCGTCGAGGGTCTCGCCAGCCTGCTGCGGGCGGCCGTTCGCGACGGCCTGGAGACACCGCTGAAGACGCTGGCGCGCCTGGACGCGGTCACCCGCGAAGTGGTGCTGGAAGACTGGAATGCGACGGCCGCCGACTATCCGCGCGATCGCCGCGTCAACGATCTCATTCGCGCGCAAGTGGCCCGCACGCCAGATGCGGTGGCCGTGCGGTCAGGTTCAATCTCGTTGACCTACCGCCAGGTCGAGGCGCGCGCTCTGCAGATTGCCGCCGCCTTGCGCCGCCGAGGCCTGGGCGCCGGTTCGCTGGTCGGTCTGTGCATCAGCCGTGGTCCCGAGATGGTGCCGGCGTTGCTCGGCGTACTCGAAGCGGGCGCGGCCTACGTCCCGCTCGACCCGTCGTTCCCGGCCGAGCGATTGGCCTACATGCTCGAGGACTCCGGCGCCGTGCTCGTACTGTCGGAGCGCGTCGTGCCGGAGGCGCTGCGTGCGCGTCTGGGCACCGCGGCGCCGGTGCTGCTGCTGGAAGAGGTGGCGGCCTCTCGTGACGCCGCCATCGCCCCGGCGTCGACCGCGGACGATGTGATCTACGTGCTCTATACCTCGGGGTCGACGGGCAAGCCGAAGGGCGTGACGATTCGCCACCGTGCGGTGGTCAACCTGCTGTGTGACATGCAGGAGCGGCCCGGCCTGTCGTCGAGCGACGTGGTGCTGGCGATCACCACGCTGTCGTTCGATATCTCGGTGGTCGAGCTCTACCTGCCGCTCACCGTCGGCGCCACCATCGTGCTGGTGAACGACGAGGACTCGCTGGATCCCTGGCAGGTGATGCGTCACCTGGCCGGCGTCACCGTGATGCAGGCGACGCCCTCGCGATACCGGCAGTTGCTCGAAGCCGGCTGGCCGGGCGCCCCCGGCCTGGTGACGATCGCTGGTGGCGAGGCGCTGACCCGCGACTTGAGCGGCGCGATTCTGCAGCGCTGCAGCCGGCTGTGGAACTTCTACGGGCCGACCGAGACCACGGTCTGGAGCATCGGCATCGAGATCGGTGATGACGAAGGTGCGGTGCCGATCGGACGGCCGATGGCGAACACGCGCGCCTACGTGCTGGATGCGTCGCTCGAACCGGTGCCAGTCGGCGCCATCGGCGAGTTGTTCATCGGCGGGGAAGGCGTCGCCATCGGCTATCGCAACAACCCCGAACTGACGGCCGAGCGGTTCCTGCCGGATCCCTTTGACGCGCGTCCCGGAGCGCGGATGTATCGCACGGCGGATCGCGCCCGCTGGCGTCCGGACGGCACCCTCGACTTTCTCGGCCGTCTCGATCACCAGGTCAAGATCCGCGGCTATCGCGTGGAGTTGGGCGAGATCGAATCCGTGCTGGGCACGCATCCGGCAGTGGCTCGTTCCGCGGTGGTGATCCGCGAGGACCGCCCTGGTGATGTCCGGCTCGTTGCGTACTACGCCACCCAGCATGGCAGCGACGTCGACCAGGCCGCCCTTCGCGAGCATCTACACGTGCGGGTGCCGGCGTACATGCTGCCGTCTCACTTTGTGCGGCTCGACCGCATTCCGCTGACTGCGAACGGTAAGGTGGATGCTCGCGCCCTGCCGCCGCCGCAGGCGGAACGCGCGCCGCGCGCCGCGGTCGCGGCTCAATCGGAAGTGGAACGCGAACTCTCCTCCGTGTTTGCCGGCGTGCTCGGCCTGGCCACGGTGCCGGTCGACGAAAGCTTTTTCAACCTGGGCGGGCACTCGCTTCTGCTGATCGCCGTGCAGACGCGTCTCGCCGAACGCCTGGGTACCGAGATCGAGATGGTCGAGTTCTTCCGTCATCCCACCATTCGCGATCTCGCGCAATTGGTCGAGCGGCGACAGCGCGGCGAGGCCGAACCCGGCCCCCAGCCAGTGCGCTCGACCATGCGGACGGCGCAAGCCGGGAGCCGCCAGAGCCAGATGGACCTTCGCCGCGCGACGCGCGAGACGAGGAAGAAGGACGCATGAGTTCGAACGCGATCGCAATTGTCGGCATGGCCTGCCGCTTCCCGGGGGCGTCGGACCCGGAGACGCTGTGGCGCAACCTCGCTGGCGGCGTCGAGTCGATCCGTCGCTTCAGCCGCGACGAGTTGCTGGCCGAAGGGCTGGCACCGGGCCTGATCGATCACCCGCGTTTCGTCTCGGCCCACGGCGCCCTCGACGACATCAAGGGCTTCGATGCCGCGTTCTTCGGCTATTCCCCTGGCGATGCCGCGCTGACCGATCCGCAGCAGCGCCTGTTCCTGGAATGCGCCTACGAGGCATTCGAGAACGCCGGCATTGTGCCCCTCGACGGCGGACCTGTGACGGGCGTGTTTGCCGGCTGTGGCGTCAACGTCTACTTCCTGCACAACGTCTTTGCCTCCCTCGACCAGGATGACGTCGGCGCCGTGTATCAGGCGGTGATCGGCAGCGAAAAGGATTTCCTCACCGCGCGCGTGAACTACAAGTTGGGCCTGACCGGCCCGTCAGTGACTATTCAAGCCGCCTGCGCGACCTCGCTCGTGGCCGTTCACGTCGCCTGCCAGAGCCTGTTGAACGGCGAGTGCGATCAGGCGGTGGCCGGCGGCGCCTCGGTGCGCGTGCCGCAGGCCAGCGGCTACCTGTTCAGCGAAGGCGGCGTGCACTCGGCCGACGGCCGCCTGCGCGCCTTCGATGCCTCAGCCGGTGGCATTGTCGGCGGCAGCGGCGCCGGTGCGGTGTTGCTGAAGCGTTTGGCTGACGCACAGCGCGATGGCGATCCCATTCACGCGGTGATTCTCGGCTCAGCGGTCAACAACGACGGCGCCAGGAAGATCAGCTTCACCGCGCCTGGTGTTGATGGTCAGGCGACAGTGATCGCGGAAGCGGGTGCGGTGGCGGGAGTGGCGCCGACCAGCATCGGCTATCGCGAGATGCACGGCACGGCGACCGCGCTGGGAGATCCGATCGAGATCGCGGCCGTCCGCCAGGCGATGGGCGACGACTGGAACACGAGTTGGCGCTGCTACATCGGCTCGGTCAAGACCAACCTGGGTCACCTGGATTCGGCCGCCGGTCTCGCTGGCCTGATGAAGACGGTGCTCGCGCTGCAGCAGGCGACCATTCCGCCATCGCTGCACTTCGTGACGGCCAACCCGGCCTTGGATCTCGACAGCGGTCCGCTGCGCGTAGCGACCACCAACACCGCGTGGCCGACGATTGACGGTCCCCGTCGCGCCACCGTCAGCTCGTTTGGCCTGGGCGGCAACAACTCGCACGCCGTGGTTGAGCAAGCGCCGGTGGCCGCGCCGCGCGAACCGGTGCGCGACAGCTGGCGCCTCTTCCCGCTGTCGGCGCGCACCGAGACGGCCCTTGAGCAAGTCCGCGAGCGGCTGGCAGCCTTCATCGCAACGCATCCGGACGCCCGCCTGTTAGATGTGGCGTGGACCTTGGCGGTGGGCCGGCAGGCGTTCGCCTGCCGCGGTTACGTCGTCGCGCGGTCAGTGCCGGAGTTGATCGCGGCGCTGCGAAGCGGGATCAACGGTCTGGGCGCGAATGAAGCCGCCCGTGTGTTTGCGCCGGTCGCGCAACAGTGGATGTCGGGCGCGAGTATCAATTGGAACGAGGCCTTCGCTGCCGATCGGCCGCAACGCATTGCGCTGCCGACCTATCCATTCGAGCGCGTGCCACACTGGATTGATCCGGTTGTGCGCCAGTCGTCGCGGCTCGCCGCCGCAGCGGTGGCGGCAGATCCGTTCCGAGTCTCGATCCCGACGTGGACGCGGGCCGCGAGCCGCCCCACTCGCTCAACTCCGGTGGCGAGCTGGTTCGTCGTGGGCGGCGATGATCCGCTCACTCACGCCATCGTCAGCCAGCTGCGAGCGACGGGCGTGACGGTTGCCGAGGCGGACGGCGCGGCCCTGCAGTCGAATGCGGACGGCATTCTGATCACCCGGGGCTTTGACGGCGCTGTTAGCGTGGCGCGCGCGCTGGCCCAGGGCAGCCTGACCGCGACCGAGGTGGTCGCGGTCACCGTTGGCGCCATGGACGTAATTGGCGACGAGCCGATCGACCCTCTGCAGGCCACGGCGTTCGGCCCCATGCTGACGATACCGACGGAGTTTCCTGGCATCGGCTGCCGCGTGATCGACGTCGATGGCCGCCAGCCGGACGCGGCCGGGCGGGCCGTGGCTGAGGAGCTCCGCGGTGGTCCCGGCGATGCCGTGGTCGCGTTGCGGCACGGACACCGATGGCTCCCGCAGCTCGACACCAGCGCGGTGTCCGAAGGCCTCGCACTGGACGGCGTCATCCGCGCACACGGCGTCTACGTCATTGTCGGTGGCACCGGTGCCCTCGGCCTGGCGATTGCGAAGACGATCGCGTCGCGGGCGTCAGTACAGCTGGCACTGATCAGCCGCCGCGGCGTGCCATCGACGGCGGTGCGCGAGGCGGTGGCCGCGATCGAGCGTGGCGGGTCGACCGTGCGGGTCTACGAAGCAGACGGCGCGGATCGCGAGGCGATGGCGCGGGTGTTCGCCGACCTCAGGAACCGCCACGGCGCGATCCATGGCGTGGTGCATGCGGCAGGTCTTGCCGGTGGTGGCGCTCTCGCACGTCGCACCGACAGCGAGATGGACGCCGTGATGCGGCCGAAGATCGCGGCTGCCGATGTCCTGGGCGACATGCCCGGCGCACAGGACCTGGACTTCCTGGTGTTCTGCTCGTCGTTGAGTGTCTACCTGCCGTTCCCGGGCCAGGCCGACTACGCGGCGGCCAACACCTACCTCGACACCAAGGCGGCCGCGCTGCGGCGGGCCGGCGTTCGCGCGGTGTCGATCAACTGGGATGCGTGGCGTGACATCGGCATGGCGTTGATGGCCGAGATGCCAGCGGCGGTTCGCGCCGCACGCGAAAAAGAGCTGGCGGTGATCGGCCTGCCGCCCGAACGCGCCTGCCAGGCGTTTCTGCAGATTCTGGCCTCGGGGCAGGGCCAGGCGGCCGTCTCGATGCGGCCGGCTTTCACGCCCTTCACCGCGCCGGCGGCAGCGACCACGCTGGCGGGTCCCGCCGGCACCGGTGTGGCCGGCGGCCTGGCCGAACTGTGGAAGACGCTGCTGGGTGTGCCGGATGTGAAGCCCGGTGATGATTTCTTCGACCTTGGCGGCCATTCGCTGTTGGCGACGAGCGCCGTGTTCCAGATCCGCCAGACTTTCGGCTGTTCCGTGAGCGTCGATGAACTGTTCGTGAATTCGAGGTTCCAGGAATTGGCGGCGCTGGTCGAGTCGCGCACGGCCGGTGGCGCCGGTGACGATCGGGAGGAATTGGTTCTGTGATCGACGAGCTGGCAGCCAGGCTCAAGGCGCTCAACATCCGCTGGTCGTCTGCCGACGGCAAGCTGGTGATTGACGCGCCGCGTGGCAGCCTCACCCCTGAACTTCGCGAGGAACTGGCCGCGCACCGCGAGCAGTTGATCCAACTGGTGCTGGCGCCAGCGGCGTCCATTCCGGTGCGGCCACGGACTGGCCAGGGGTTTCCGCTCTCGCACGCGCAGGCACGGCTGTGGCTGCTCGACCGTCTCGAAGGCGGCAGCCGCCGCTACAACCTGGTGACGGCGGCGCGGCTGCGCATGGCGATCGATCTCGCAGCCATCGAGCGAGCGCTGAGCGCGGTGGTGAGCCGGCACGAAGTGTTGCGCACGCGATTCGTGATGGCCGGTGGCGAGCCGCTGCAGGTGCCGCTGGCCGGCGGGCCGATCGATTTTGCCGTCATCGACTACTCGTCGATACCAGAAGCTGACCGTCTGGCCGCCGCATCGCGCACCTGCCAGGACGAGTCGCGGGTCAGCTTCGACCTGTCGGCCGCGCCGCCAGTGCGCGTCCGCCTGCTGCGCTTCGCCGATGAGGACCACGTCCTCGTCCTGAACCTGCACCACATCGTCACCGACGCCCGCTCGCTGGAGATGCTCGCGCGTGATTTCGAGCGCGCCTATGCCGGCGAGACGCTGGCACCGCTGCCATTGCAGTACGCCGACTACGCCGCGTGGCAGCGTGGCGCCGTGGCTGGTGAGCGATTGCAGGATGGCATCGACTTCTGGACGAAAGAGCTGGCGGGGCTGCCCGAATTACTGCCGCTACCGACCGACTACCCGCGGCCGGCGACGCAAACGTATCGCGGTGGCGCGGTGCCCGTGCATGTTCCGGCGCCGCTCGTGTCAGCACTGCAACAGGTCGCGCGCGCATCTGGCGCCAGCTTGTTCATGGCGGTCGAGGCGGTGATCGCGGTGCTGTTGTCGCGACAGTCGGGCAGTCGCGACATCGCGATTGGTGCGCCGGTCACCAATCGCCCGTATCCCGAACTCGAGTCGCTGATCGGCTTCTTCGCCAACACCGTCGTGCTGCGCTGCCGCATCGGCGAAGGCCGGTCGTTCCGGGAGCTGCTGAAGCAGACGAAAGACACCACGCTGGCAGCCTTCGCGCATCAGGACACGCCGTTCGAGAAGCTGGTCGAGACGCTGCACGTGCGTCGCGACCTCAGCTACTCGCCCATCTTCCAGGTGATGCTGTCGTATCTCAATCGCGAATTGCCAGGCAACCCCAAGAAAGGGTTGCCTCCACCAGGCACCAGCGAGCGCCTCGACCTGCCGCAGCAGGATGCCCTGTCGGATCTCGATTGGCAGTTGCGTGAGACCGCCGATGGTTTGACCGGCTTTCTGATGTACGCGGCCGACTTGTTCTCGCCAGCCACCGCCGAACGCCTGGTGGCGCGGATGGTTCGCACCATCGAGTCGGTGTGTGCCAATCCCGATGCGCTGGTCGATGCCCTCGATGTGATTCCTGCCGGCGAACGTCACCAGATGCTCGACGGCTGGAACAAGACGAGGGCGGACTATCCACGCGACCGCGCCGTCCACACGCTGTTTGAAGAACAGGCGGCGCGGACGCCCGATGCCATCGCCGTGACTGGCGCCGGCAAGTCGTGGTCCTATCGCGCGCTGAACGAGCGTGCCAACGCCATCGCGGCCGATCTGGTGAAGCGCGGCCTGGGACGAGGTGCGCGGGTGGGGCTCTCGGTAGAGCGTAGGCCCAGCATGCTGGCGGCGTTGCTCGGCATCCTCAAGACGGGTGCGTCGTACGTCCCGCTCGATCCCGGTTTCCCCGCCGAGCGCCTGGCCTTCATGGCGGCCGACGCCGGCCTCGTGCTGACGCTCACCGACGCTGATCTGGCGGCCTTCGACGACCGCACGGAAGCCACCGGGCCAACCGTGTCCGTGTCGAGCGACGACCTGATCTACACGATCTACACCTCGGGTTCGACTGGGCAGCCGAAGGGCGTGATGATCCCGCACCGCGCCGTCGTGAACTTCCTGGCCAGCATGGCGCGGCAGCCCGGATTGCGCGCGGCTGACTCCCTGCTGGCGGTGACGACGTTGTCGTTTGATATCGCGGTGTTAGAGCTCTTCCTGCCGCTGCTGGTCGGGGGCCGCGTGGTCCTGGCACAGCGTCTGGACGTCGCTGATCCACACCGGTTGATCGCGCTGCTCGAACGCGAAGCCATCACCGTGATGCAGGCCACACCGGCCACCTGGCGCATGCTGCTGGCGGCAGGATGGCGCGGCCGCAGCCGCATGACCATCCTGTGCGGCGGCGAGGCGCTGCCAAGAGACCTGGCTCGCGAACTGCGGCCGCGGTGCGCCGCGTTGTGGAACATGTACGGTCCGACGGAAACCACCGTGTGGAGCGCGATCCGCGAGGTGCCACCAATTGCTGATGGCGCGCCGGTCGCCGGCGTGGAATCCATTGGCCGGCCGATCGCCAACACGCAGCTGTACGTGACCGCCGCCGATGGCGCGCTGCTGCCGGCCGGCGCGGTGGGCGAGTTGTGCATTGGCGGCGACGGCGTGGCCCTGGGCTACTTGAATCAACCGCAGTTATCGGCCGAGCGCTTTGTCGCCAATCCGTTTGAGACGAGGGCCGGTGCGCGGATGTATCGCACGGGCGATCGCGCACGCTGGCAGCCCGATGGGACGGTCGAGTTCCTCGGTCGCCTCGACCACCAGGTGAAGCTGCGCGGCTTCCGCATCGAGCCGGGTGAAATTGAATCGGTGCTGGGACGGCATCCCGCGGTCACCCACTGTGCGGTGATGGTGCGTGACACCGGTCACGACTCGTCTTTGGTGGCGTACTACGTGAGCGGCGATGTCGCGGTGGACGACCTGCGGGAGCATGTGCGGCGCAGCGTGCCCGACTACATGGTGCCGTCGGTGTTTGTCCGGCTCGAGCGCTTGCCGTTGACGCCGAACGGCAAGGTCGATCGCACGCAACTGCCCGATGTCGAGCGGCCCGCGGCCGCGGCTGGCGAGGCGCCGGCCGGCGCTACCGAACGCGCGGTCGCAGACCTATGGGAGGCCGTGCTGCATGTCAGCGGCCCGGCTCGCGACGCTAACTTTTTTGATCTGGGCGGTCACTCGTTGCTGATCGTGCATCTCCATCAACGGTTGGTGCAATCGCTCGGTGCGACGTGTGACACGCTGGATCTTTTCCGCTACCCGACGATCCGCCAACAGGCGGCGTTGCTCGACGGTTCCGGGACCCGGCGCGACCTGCGCGCCGAGGCCGGCAGCCATGGGCAACGGCAACAGCAGGCGCTGATGCGGCAACGGGCGCTGGCGGCTGGACGAAGACGATGACTGAGTTGACTGAAGCCGGCTCACCCGAGCCGATCGCCATTGTCGGCATGGCGTGCCGATTTCCTGGCGCCGCCGATCCGGCGGCGTTCTGGCGAAACCTGCGCGATGGCGTGGAGTCGGTGCGGTTCTTTTCCGAGGACGAGCTGCGCGCCGCTGGCGTGGGCCCCGAGGTCTCACGCCAGCCCGGGTACGTGCCGGCTCACGGCTGGCTCGACGGCATCGAGCGCTTCGATGCCGAGTTCTTCGGGATCTCGCCGCGCGAGGCGGAGATCATGGACCCACAGCATCGCGTCTTCCTGGAATGCGCGTGGGAAGCGATCGAGCATGCCGGGCACAATCCCGACACGGTGGGCGAGCGCTTCGGCGTGGTCGCCTCGGCCGGGCTCAACACCTATCTGCTCAGCAACATCCTGCCGCGCCAGGACATCGCGACGGCCGCGAACTTCTATTCGCTGTTCATCGCCAACGACAAGGACTTCCTGCCGACGCGGGTCTCGTACAAGCTGAACCTGCGCGGTCCGAGCCTCAACGTCAACACGGCCTGCTCGTCGTCGCTGGTCTCCGTGCACCTCGCGTGTCAGATGCTGTGGTCGTACCAGTGCGATGGCGCGCTGGCCGGCGGCGTGTCGCTGCAGGTGCCGCAGACTCGTGGCTATCAATATCAGCCCGGTGCGATCGCCTCCCCCGATGGCCACTGCCGTGCCTTCGATGCGGCCGCCGCTGGCACGGTGACCGGGAGCGGCGTTGGTGTCGTCGTGTTGAAGCGGTTGAGCGATGCCATCGCCGCCGGCGACACGATTCACGCGGTGATTCGCGGCAGCGCGATCAACAACGACGGCGCGCAGAAGGCGGGCTATACCGCTCCTGGCGTGGAAGGGCAGGCGGCGGTGATCGCCGAAGCCCTGGCCCTGGCCGGCGTGACGCCCGAGAGCATTTCGTACGTCGAAGCGCACGGCACGGGCACGCCGCTAGGCGATCCGATCGAGATCTCGGCATTGACGCAGGGCTTTGGCGAGGGACCTCTTCGTCCGCCGTGCCGCATCGGGGCGGTGAAGACCAACATCGGTCATCTCGACACGGCCGCCGGTGTGGCGGGTTTGATCAAGACCACGCTGGCTCTTGAGCACGAGGCCATTCCGGCGACGCTGCATTTCACGCAGCCGAATCCGAAGATCAACTTCGCGAACACGCCGTTTGCGGTGGCGGCCGAGCGCACCTCGTGGCCGCGCACCAGCGCGCCTCGTCTCGCCGGGGTGAGTTCATTCGGCATCGGCGGCACCAACGCGCACGTGATCGTTGAAGAGGCTCCCGCGGTCCCGACCCGTCCGTTACGCGAGGTGCCGCGGCTGTTCGTGGTCTCGGCGCGGACGCGCGCGGCTCTCGATCGGGCCAGCCAGCGACTCGTCTCTCAGCTCTCCTCATCACCTGGCCGCCCGGATGATGTGGCGTGGACGCTGGGAGAGGGGCGCAAGGCGTTCGCGCATGGCGCGTTTGTCGTGGCTGGTTCGCTGGACGAGTTAAAGACGACGATCACGAGCGGCAAGGCGACCGTTGGCGAACGACCGCCGGAGGCGGCGCCGATCGCGTTCCTGTTCCCCGGACAAGGCGCACAGCAATCCGGATCGGGACGCGAGCTCTATCGCGATCAGCCGGTGTTCCGCGGCGCCTTTGACGCCTGCGCCGAGGCGCTGATGGCCGCGGGCTCGCCTGACGTGCGGCCGCTGTTGTTCCGCGAGCCCTCGCCCGAAGCCGACCAGCAGTTGCGCCAGACCGTGAACGCGCAGTGCGTGCTGTTCGCGCTCGGCTGTGCGTTGGACGCGCTGTGGCGCAGTTGGGGCATCGTCCCCGGCGCCGTGATTGGACACAGCTCCGGTGAGTATGCCGCTGCGGTGTCGTCGGGCCTGTTGTCGATGGCCGATGCCGCGCGGGTGCTGGCGACGCGGGCGAGGCTGATGGATCGCCTGCCGCCCGGCGTGATGGCCGCGGTCGGCCTGGGCGAAGCCGAGCTGCGCGCGCTGCTGCCAGATGACTTGCACATCGCCGCGGTCAACACCCCGGCGCTATGCACCGTCGCCGGCACTGAAGCTGCTCTCGCGGAGCTTGAAACGCGGCTAGCCGATCAGCGCGTGATGGTGCGCCGGCTGCAAACGGCGCACGCCTTTCACTCGCCGGCGGTCGATGCCGTCCTGCCCGAATTCAGGGCGGCCCTCGCCGGAGTGACGTTCCGCGCTCCGCAGTGCGCGTTCTATTCGACCGCGCTTGGCGAGCGGGCGGACCTCACCCGTCTTGGCGATCCCGATCTGTGGGTGCAGCAGGTTCGCCGGCCCGTGCTGTTTGCGCCCGCGGTCGAATCGCTGCTCGCCGATGGCTTCACGACGCTGCTGGAAGTCGGTCCCGGTGCCACCTTGACCGGCCTGGCGCGTCACGCGAACACCAAACCGGCGGCGCTGGTCGCCGGCCTGCCACGCGAAGGCGACGGCCGCGCTCAACTGACGGCGTTAGGCCAACTGTGGCTGCAAGGCGCCGCGGTGAATTGGCGCGGCGTGACCGTGGCCGATCAACCGCGACGCATTCCGCTGCCAACGTATCCCTTTGAACCGGCACGGCACTGGATTGAGCCGGTCCAGGAAGTGGCCGCGGCCAACGAGGTGGCCGACTGGTTCTACGTGCCGGCGTGGCAGCAATCTGCGCCGCTCGTCGATACCGACGCGGCGCCCCTGGCGGGCCGATGGCTGGTGTTTGCCCGCGAGGGTGACGCTGACCGTCCGCTCATCGAGGCGATGACGCGCCGCGGAGCCGAGGTCGTCACCGTGACGCCGGGCCTCGCCGGAGATCCGGCCGCGCTGCTCGATCGCCTCGAACGCGACGGGCAGTGGCCTAGTCGCGTGCTGCACTGCTGGACGCGCGGCCTTTCGGATGCGGCGGCGGTGCAGGAGCAGGGTTTCAACTCGTTGTTCCGCTTCATGCGCGCGCTCGGACCGCGGCGGGTGCAAGAGATCGCCATCCTGACTTCCGGGCTGGCGGACGTGCACGGTCACGAACCGTTGCAGCCGCAGGCCGCGTGCCTGTTCGGGCTGGTTGGTGCCATTCCATCTGAATATCCCGGCACCAGCAGCCGCCTCGTCGATTTGGATGCGGCGGTGAAGGTAGACGACGTGGCGCGAGAACTGGCACGGCCTTCGACCGGAACCGTGGCGGCGTGGCGCGGACGCACCCGGTGGACGGCGCACTTCGAAGCGTTGCACTTGCCGCCCGTCCCCGAGAACGCGCCGACGTTCAAGCAGGACGGCACCTATCTCATCACCGGTGGCGTCGGTGGCCTTGGACTGGTGCTGGCGGAACACATCGCGCAGACCGCACACGCGCACCTGGTGCTGACCTCGCGGCGGGCACTGCCGCCGGCCGATCAGTGGGAGACGCTGGCGCGCGAGAGCGTGCGTCGCAGCAACATCGGCTCGCCGCTGCCGGACCTCGCCGCGGTGATCGCGGAGCTGGAGCAGCGCATCGAGCGCGAGCTGGCCATCCTGGGCATTGGCGGCCGCGCCGGCCTGCTGGAAACCGCCAACGCGCTCAGTGCGGTCTATGCGCTTGAGTACCTGCAGGGCCGCGGTGTGCTGTTGAAGGCGGGCGATCGCGTGACACGCGCGCAGGTCTACGCGGCCTGCCAGGTGCTGCCGCAGTTCAGCCGCCTGATCGACCACTTGATCACCACGTTGGTTCTAGAGGGCTTCGTTGGTCTCGAGGGAGATGCCGTCGTGGTGCTCACAGCGACGGCGCCGCAGCCGGCTGCCGTGCAATTGGCAGAGGCCTGCGCTGCCTATCCCGGCCTCGCGCCGACGTTCGAGCTGTTGCACACCTGCGTCGCGAGCTATCCGGATTCGCTCAGCGGACGCGTGCCCGCGGTCAGCGTGCTCTTCCCAGACGGGGGCCGCGGTCTGATCGTCGATGCGGCCGTGCGGACCGACGAGTACGCCAACAACCGCGTTTACCGAACGTTGCTGGCCGACCTGCTGGCATCGTTGGCATCCCGCCCTGTCGGCCGAAGCCTTGGCGAAGGCGGACGGCCGTTCCGCATTCTCGAGGTCGGCGGTGGCAACGCGATCATGACCGGCCTGATCGCTGAGCGCCTGGCCAGGCTGAACGTTGAGGTCGAGTATGTGTTTACCGACATCGGCCGCAGTTTCGTGCTGGCCGCCGAAGCGAAGGCGCGTGAGATTGGCTACGGCTTCATGCGCTTTGCGACGTTCGACATCAGCCGCGACCCGTCATCGCAGGGATTTGAGCCCGGCAGCTTCGATGCGGTGATTGGGCTGGACGTGGTGCATGCCACGCCGTTGATCCGCGACACGGTGGGCCACCTGCGGGCATTGCTCGCCGGCGGCGGCCTGCTGGCACTGGTCGAAAGCGCGCGGACGCACCGGTGGAACGACATGATCTGGGGCCTGGCCGAAGGCTGGTGGCTGTTCCAGGATCCCGGCATCCGCAACGACAACTCGCCGTTGCTCGCCACCGGCAACTGGGAAACGGCGCTCGCGGACTCAGGCTTCTCAGCGGTGATGGCGTTCCCACGGGGCGCCGAGGCGCGCGCGGACACCGATTGCTCGCTGGTGCTGGCGCAATGTCCCGAGAGTGCGGCTGGCGACGATCCGGCGCTGTTCTCGTCGTTGGCTCGCATTCGCCAACAGGCAGCCAGCGTGACGGTGTGCCAGGCCGATGTCGCTGATGCCGCCGGGATGGAGCACGTCGTGGCGGCGGTGGAAGCACGCGGCCGTCGCATCAACGGTGTGATCCACGCGGCAGCGGTCGAGTCGAAGGCCTTGATTGCAACCCGCGACGGCAGCGTGGACCTGCAGGAGTTCCGGCCCAAGGTGGCGGGCACGCTGGTGCTCGACCAGGTGTTCCGCACGCGGCCGCTGGATTTCATGGTGTTGTGCTCGTCCATCACGGCGGTGATGGGCGGACCCGGCCAGGTCGGCTACTGCGCCGCCAACGCGTTTCTTGATGCCTTTGCCTGCGCGCGCAGCCGCGAGCGCGATGAGCTGACCGTGTCGATCAACTGGGGCCGCTGGCAGGGCATTGGCCTGGCGCGCGATTTCGAGTCGTGGCACCAGTCGCGAACCGGCGAGGCGTTGGTCGGCGGCATGACCATCGCTGACGGCGTGGATGCGTTGCGGCGCATCCTGCACCATCGCATCGCCCCGCGTGTGGCGGTGATGACGGGCGAGTGGCGTCCGGATCGCCGCGCCGCCACGGTGACCGCTGCACCGCGGGCCGCCAGCCGTCCCATCGCTTCCGCCGCGCCGGCCGAGGAGTTCCGCGGATCGCCGGTGGAGCAGCAGTTGGCCGGCATCTGGCGGCAAGTGCTGGGCAGTGCCCGCTTCGACCGGCACACCACGTTCCAGGAACTGGGCGGTGACTCGCTGGTCGGTATCCAGATGCTGGCGCGCGTGCGCGAGCAGCTCGGCGTGCAGTTACCCATTCACACCGTCTTCGATGCCCCGACCATTGCAGCCCTGTCGATCGTGATCGAGCAGGCCTCGGTTGAGATGGAGGAGGGGACCCTCTGAGCGCGGTCGCCGATCTCGTCCGGCACCTGGATCAACAGGGCATTGTGCTCCGCGTCGAGCAGGGTGTGCTGCGCTTCCGCGCGCCGAAAGGCGCGTTGACGCCGGAGCTGCGCGCGCTCGTGCAGTCGCAGAGCGCCGAGATTGTCGCGCACCTCTCTGGTGCGACCGAGCCGGCGGAGCAGATTCCCGTGCGCGATCGCTCCGGGCCGCTGCGCATGTCGTTCGGGCAGGCGCGCATCTGGTTCCTGCATCGCTTCGAGGGACCGGGCAGCAGCTACAACATCACGCCGGTGTTCCGCCTGCGCGGTCCGTTGTCGATGCCTGCTCTTCAGGCGTCGCTGGATGCGTTGGCCGCGCGCCACGAGCCGCTGCGAACCCGCTGCGCGGAGATCGACGGGTTGGGCGTGCAGGTGATCGACGCGCCCGCACCCGTGTCGATTCGCACGGTGTCGTTCATGGACAAACCTGAAGGTTTGTCCCCACTGCTGCGCGACATGCCGCCAGCGGATCGACTGGCGGCGGCCGAGCAACTGATTCTCGACGAGACCGCGCGGCCATTCGATCTGGAGCGCGAGCACCCGTTGCGCGTCACGCTGATCGAGCTGAAAGACGATGACCGCATCCTGCTGCCGTTTATGCATCACGTGGCGGCCGATGGCTGGTCGCTGGGTGTGTTGCAGCGCGAGTTCAACGTCTTGTACGACGCGGCCGTTACCGGTCGGCCGCCGGCGCTGGAACCGCTGACGGTTCAATACGCCGACTTCGCGGCCTGGCAGCGGGAGATGCAGGAAGGCGAGCGCGGTCGCGCGGGCCTGGACTACTGGCGCGGACAGCTCACGGGCGCGCCGCAGACGCTGGCGTTGCCGCTGGACTTCGAGCGTCCCGCTTCGCTCACGTCGAACGGCCAGGTCTTGCACCTGTCGATTCCCGAGGCGACGGCCCATGCCATCGCCTTGCAGGCTCGGGCTGAGGGCACCAGCCTGTTCATGTTCCTGCTCGCGGCCTACGGCGTGCTGCTGCATCGCTACTCGGGCCAGGACGACATCCTGATCGGCAGCCCGGTGGCCGGTCGTCCCCGCCGTGAACTCGAGCGGCTCATCGGCTGCTTCGTGAACACGCTGGTGCTGCGCATCAAGGTCACCGGCGCCGAGACCTTCACCGAGCTGTTGCGCCAGGTTCGACAGACCGCGCTTGATGCGTATTCGTGGCAGGACACCCCGGTCGAAGCGGTGATCGATGCCGTGATCGAGCAGCGCGATCCGTCCCGCATCCCGCTCTACCAGGCCCAGTTCAGCCTGCAGAACGTGCCCGTGCGCGCCACCGCCGTGTCGAGCCTGCAGGTCGAGCCGATGCCGATGGACCGAATGGCGGCGAAGAACGACCTGTCGTTCATCCTCGAACGGCGCGAGGGGGCCGGCATTGCCGCGGAAGTGGAGTTCAACACCGACCTCTTCCGCGCAGACACCATGCGGGCGATGTGGGCGGACTACCTCGCCATTCTCGAGCACGCCATTGCCGCATCGAACACTACGGTGTCGGCGTTGCAGATGCACTCGGCGCCATCCGTGGACGCGCCGGCCGCCGTGCCGAACGAGGGTCCGCAAGACCTGGTCTCCTGGTTCGACGCCAGCGTTCGCGCCCATGCCGCGCGGGTGGCCGTGAAAGACGCCGATGGTGAGCTGACCTACGCACAGCTCGATGCGCGCGCTCATGCCATCGCTGCCACGCTGCTCGCGAAGGGGCTCGAGTCGCAAGGCCCCGTCGGCGTCTTGATGGGCCGGTCGGTGAACCTGCCGGCTGCGATCCTCGGAGTCCTGAAATCCGGCGGCGCCTACCTGCCGTTGTCGAGCGATCACCCGGCCGACCGCCTTCGCTTCATGCTGTCGCACGCCGCCGCGCGGCTGGTGCTGGTGGATGAGTCGACCGAGACGATGGCCCGCAGGTTGGTGGCGGGCACCGATGTCAGCCTGATCGTGATTGGTGCCGCCGCCTTCGACCACCCTGCTCCGGTCGCGCGAGTGCGACCGATTAAGCCCACCGACCTGGCCTACGTCATCTTTACCTCGGGCTCCACCGGCCGGCCCAAGGGCGTGATGATCGAGCACGGCTCGGTCGTCAACCTGACGCATGCGTTACGCGACTTGGTCTACGCCGATCTGCCGGCGGGCCTCAACGTCGCGCTGGTCGCATCGCCGGTGTTCGACGCGTCGGTGCAGCAGATTTTCGCCGCCTTGCTGCTGGGACACACGCTGTGCCTGGTTCCAGAAGAACTCCGCCGGGACGGCGAAGGCTTGTGCCGCTTGTTCCGGGACTGGCGCATCCAGGTCAGCGACGGCACGCCGAGCTTGCTCGGCCTGATGATTCGCGGTGGCCTGGCGCAGCGATGCGGCGCCACGCTCAAGCACCTGCTGATCGGCGGCGAACCGCTGCCGGCCGGCTTGATTCGCACTCTCCACAGCGACGCTGCCGCCCACGCCATCATCGTCACCAACGTCTACGGCCCCACCGAGTGCTGCGTGGACGTGGTGGCGCTGCGCATGACGGCGCAGGATCAGTTTGATGGCGCGGTCGTCCCGATCGGCCGGGCCATGCGCAACTGCCAGGCGGCAATCGTCGACCGCCACGGCCGCGTGGTCCCGACTGGCGTCCCCGGCGAACTGCTGATCGCCGGTAGCTGCGTCGGACGCGGCTATGTCAACGACGAAGCGCTGACGGCCGACCGCTTTGTCGCGTCGCCGGTTGAGCCCAAGCCCCCTGGAGATCGCGCCTATCGCACCGGCGACATCTGCCGCCGGACGGCCGCCGGGGTGATCGAGTTCCTCGGTCGTAACGATGACCAGGTCAAGATTCTCGGCCATCGCATCGAGCTCGGCGAGGTGGAGAGCCATCTGCGCGCTCACCCGGCGATGGTGGATGTCACCGTGCAGGCGCGTCTCACCTCGAAGGGCTATCGCGAGCTGGTGGCCTATGCCGTGACGCGCGCGGCCGTGAACGTGACCGAGTTGCGCGAGTTCGCAGCGGGCCGAATGCCGGCCTACATGATTCCCACCTACTTCGTGGCGCTCGACGCGCTGCCGCTCAACCAGTCCGGCAAGGTCGCACGCGATCGGTTGCCCGATCCCGAGACGGCCACGCTCATGCCGTCGGGCGCCGAGTACGTGGCGCCAGCCGGCGCGGCGCAAGAAGCGCTGCTGCAGGTGTGGACACGGACCTTGAAGCTGGAGCGGGCTGGCGTCCGCGACAATTACTTTGCCAGCGGCGGTGACTCGATCAAAGCCCTGCAACTGGCGTCGCGGCTGCGCGACGCCGGGTGGAAGGTGGAGATCCGCGACATCTTCAAGTTCCCGACCATCGAGCAGCTGTCGCCGCATCTCACCAGGTGGCCCGGCGCCGCAGCGGGGGAGCAGTATCCCGAGTTCGGGACCGCGCCACTGAGCGCAACGCAGCGTTTCTTCTTCGCGACTTATGGCGAGGACGCCACGTTCAATCAGGCGCTGCTGCTGCGGCCCTTGAAGCCGATCGCGGTGGCTCGCCTGCGCACGGTGCTGAGCGTGTTGATGGCGCAGCACGGCATGCTGCGCAGCCGATTCATTCGACAACAAGGCGAGTGGGTCCAGGAAGTGTTGGCCCCTGGCTCGGTCCAGCCCGAACTGCTCACGCACCCGGTGCCCGACGCGCAGTCGTTCGCGCTCGATCGCGCGCCATTGTGGTCTTGCGCACTCTACGACGCGGCCGACGGGCAACGGCTGCTACTGACCGCCCACCATCTGATCGTTGACGGCGTGTCCTGGCGCATCCTGCTGGACGATCTGCAACTGGCGCTCGGCCAACTGGAGCGAGGTCAACCGATCGCGTTGCCGTCGCGCTCGGCGCCATATGCCGCGTGGGTCGCGCACCAGCGCCAGGCCGTGAACAGCAGCCTGGTGGTCGAACGGGAGTATTGGTCAGCGCTGCCCACAGCGACTGCGAATCCGTTGCCCTCATCGGATCGGCAGGCGGACCGGCGGGAGGTGCGCGCGGCACTGACGACTGAGCTGACGCGCGCGCTGCTCACCGGGGCGCACGCGGCCTATGCGACCGAGATCAACGATCTGTTGATTACCGCGGTTGCGCGAGCGTGGTGCCGTTGGACCGGCGACGATCGCTGTGGCCTGACCGTCGAAGGCCACGGGCGCGAGTCGCTTGGTGCCGACCTCGACACGACCCGAACCATTGGCTGGTTCACCTCGATCTTCCCAGTGACGATTGCGCTCGATCGCCAGGGTGATCCTGGCGCGGCCATTCAGGCGGTGAAGGACACGCTGCGCGCGGTGCCACACAAGGGTGCGGGCTATACCGTGCTGCACTACCTCGGTGGCGGCGACGGCCGAGGCCTCGCGCCGTTGCCGCCGTTAGCCTTCAACTACCTGGGCCGCTTCGATTCTGCCGGCGAGGAATGGTTCGAGCGCGCGCCAGAGACGCCGCCGCCCACGGTCACGCCTGACGTGGCGCTGCCGTGGCCACTCGAGATCACCGCGGCCGTCGTGGCCGGCCAGATGGAGCTGACGCTGGCCTATAGCGGTGCCCGCTACGACACGGCCGCCGCGGAAGCGTTCTTCACCAACATCCAGCACGAGATCCACGCCCTGGTCCGCCATGCCCTCGAACATAGCGTGTCGCCGGTTCAAGAGACGCGACCGCTCACGCCGCTTCAGGAGGGCATCTACTTCCACGCCATTTCCGAGCCGGAGTCTGACGCCTACTTCGAGCAGTGGTCGTTCCGTCTCGAAGGCGACGTGCAGCCAGGCCTGGTGCAGGAGTCGTGGAACGATCTGTTCGCTCGCCATGACGCGCTGCGAACCGTGTTCGCGGCGGATGCAGCTGGTCGTCCGGTTCAGCAAGTGCTACGACACCGCGAGGTGGAGTTCCGCGTCCAGGATCTCTCGGCCACACCCGCGTCCATGCGGACGACCCGGCTCGCCGAAGAGCAGGAGGCCGATCGGCGCCGCGGGTTCATGCTGGAGGCGCGGCCGCTCGTGCGGGTGATCTTGATCCGCTGGGCCCCAGGCCTTTGGGATTTGGTGTGGAGCCACCATCACATCGTTCTCGACGGCTGGTCCGCCGGTCTGATCCAGTTCGAGTTCCTCGAAACCTACGCCGCCAAGCTGGCTGGCCGCGCGCCCGCGCTCGAGCCCGCTCCGGCCTTCGGCGACTTCGTCCGCAGCTTGCCGGCGACGACGGATACCGGATTCTGGCGCGACTATCTGGACGGCTACGACACCACGGCCGAGTTGCCGAGGCTCACAGGCAACCCCACGAAGGGGTTGCCGCCACCAGACCCGTCGCCATCTGAACTCGGTCGCCACCTCGTCGAACTCTCGCCCGAGACGTCGGCTCGCATTGCCGACTTCTGCCGCGCCGAAGCCGTCACGCTCAGTGCGTTTGTCCAGGCGGTGTGGGGCGTGATCCTCTCGCGTTATGCCTATTCGGACGAAGTGGTGTTTGGGTATGTGGTGTCGGGCCGTCCGCCAAGCCTGCCCGGTGTTGAGCGGATGGTCGGCCTGCTGATCAACACCATCCCGGTTCGTGTGCGCCTGCGCGAAGACGAGTCGTTCCGCGGCCTGGTCAAGCGGCTGCTGAACGAGGCGGCGGATCTCACCACGCACCAACACGCGCCGCTCGTCGAGGTGCAGCGCGCCAGCGGCGCCAGCGCGCCACTCGTCAATCACATCGTCGCGCTCGAGAACTATCCCCTCGAGGATGGCTTGCGCGCGTTCGGACGTCGCGAGCTGGGGTTCGACATCACATCGGCGACCAGTTACGACCGTACCAACTACGGTTTTGACCTCGTCGTCTTGCCGGGCACCGATGTCCTCCGCTTCCGGCTGTCGTGGGACCGCGTTCAGCATACGGATGCGCTGATGACGCGGCTGGGCGGTCAGTTGCGGCAGATCATCGAACAGGCCGTCGCCCATCCCGACCAGAGTCCGTGCGCGATGAACATCCTTCCGCCGGATCAATTGGCGGCAGTCGTCGTCGCTCCCAATCGCACCTCAGCCGGGTATCCACAGGCAGCGGACATCGTCGATCTGTTTGATGCGTGCGTCGCGCGTCAGCCGGATGCGCCGGCGGTGCTGGCGCCGCATCAGTCGGATCGCTGGGTCAGCTACGCCGAACTGCAGGCCCGCGCCAACGCCGTGGCCGCCACGCTGCAACATGACCTGAAGATTGCGGCCGGCAGCCGCGTGGGCGTGTACCTGCGGCCGTCGATCGAGGCCATCGCCGGCATGCTCGGCATTCTCAAGGCTGGTTGCACCTACGTTCCGGTGGACCCGCGCTATCCGCAAGAGCGGGTGCAGTTCATCCTGAACGACTCTGCGGTCCGTGCCGTGCTCGTCTCCGCGGCCGAACGCGAGGCACTGGCCCTGGTTACGTGTCCGCTCGTCGACATGGCAACCGTGCCGGCGTCTGACGCGAGGCCAGGACGCAGGCACTCGTCGCCAGATGAAGTAGCGTACGTGATCTACACCTCGGGCTCGACCGGCGTGCCCAAGGGCTGCCTGGTCACGCACCGCAACGTCGTCCGCCTGCTGCATAATGATCGCTTCGATTTCTCCTTCGGCCCCGCCGACACGTGGGTGGTGGCGCACGCCCTCAGCTTCGACTTTTCGGTGTGGGAGATCTACGGCGCGCTGCTGCATGGCGGCCGTCTGATCGTGCCGTCGCGCGACGTGGTGCAGGACGTGTCGGCGTTCCGCGAGCTGCTCGCGCAGCATCGCGTGACGGTGCTGAACCAGACGCCGCTCGCGTTCTACAACCTGGTGGCGGTCGAGGATGCGTCACCCGATCACACGCTGGGTCACCTGCGATATGTGATCTTCGGCGGCGACCGTCTCGACACCGCTCGCCTGCGCCCGTGGGTTCGGCACTACCCGGCGGACGCAGTCGCGTTGGTGAACATGTACGGCATCACCGAAACCACGGTGCACGTGACCTACTACCGGCTGACGGACGAGGACATCCAGTCGGCGTCCGGCCCGCCCACCGTAGCCTTGGCGAAGGTGGGCCGCAGCCCGGTGGGGCGTCCGTTGCCAGAGACCACGGTCTACGTCTGCGATCGGCACCTGAATCCGCAGCCGCTGGGCGCCCCGGGTGAGATGTTGGTCGGCGGCAGCGGCGTGTGTTCGGGTTACCTCGATCGACCTGAGCTCACGGCCGCGCGATTTATTCCAGATGCCTTCACTGGATCGGGTCGGTTGTATCGCAGTGGTGACCTCGCATTCCGTGACGAGTCGGGCGCGCTCAACTTCGTTGGCCGCAACGATCACCAGGTCAAGATTCGCGGTCATCGCATTGAGCCGGCGGAAGTCGAGCGCGCCCTGCGCGCGATCGACGGTGTTGAGCAGGCCGCCGTGATCGTGGAGCGGGGCGCTGCCGGCAACGAGCTCAGTGCCTGCGTGACCGGCCGCCTCGCCGCCGCCGCCGTTCGTTCGGCACTCGAATCTCGCGTGCCCGACTACCTCGTCCCCAGCAGCATTGTCGTCTGCGACGCCTTGCCGCTGACCGCGCACGGTAAACTCGATCTCGCGGCCATGCGGGCCTTGCGCACGCAACAGGCGGCGGCGACGGCGACGGCCTTCGAGGCGCCGGTGGGTGAGCACGAACAGATCCTGGCAAGTGTGTGGGCCGACGTGATCGGCGTGGCGAAGGTGGGTCGTTACGATCGCTTCATCAGCCTGGGTGGAGATTCGATCAAGTCGATCCAGATTCTGGCGCGCCTGCGCGCCCGGGGCCTGACGCTCGACTTGAAGGACCTCTTCCGCTATCCCACGGTGGCGGAGCTGGCGCCGCGCCTGCAGGCGCGGGCCGCGACGAAGGTGGTGGCCGCGACCGGCGCGTTTGCCCTGACGCCGATTCAGCGGCGGTTCTTCGAGGAACACCCCGTTGATTCGGCGCATTACAACCATGCCGTCCTGCTGCGCTTCGATGGCGCGGCCGACGTCGAGCGCGTGCGCCAGGCGCTGCAATTACTGCAAGACACCCATGGCGCCTTGCGCCAACGCTTTGAGCCGACCGCAGCCGGCTGGCGTGGCGCGTTTGCGCCAACGGGAGAGGCGGTGACATTTGTCGTGGACGATCTCCGTAACGACCTTGAACCGCTGAAGACGATGCAGCGACTGTCGGCGCGCGAGCAGACGGCGTTCCGCTTCGAGCAGGGATCGTTGTTCCGCGCGGCGCTCTACCAAATGACCGGCGGCGATCGCCTGTTGCTGGTCGCGCACCACCTGTTGGTCGATGGCGTCACGTGGCAGATCGTGCTCGAGGATCTCACGGCCGCGATGGCGGGGAAGCCGTTGCTCGAGCCGACCGATTCTTTCGCGGCCTGGTCGGCTGCTCTGCATGAGCAAAGCACCTCTCCGCGTGGGCTCGCGGAGTTGCCGTACTGGCAGGCCATGGATGCGGGCGAGGAGCCGGGCGCCATTGGCGAGGCGGGGCAGTATGCCGACGCCGTGGAGGAACTGATCGAGTGGACGGCGGCCGACACCGCCGACCTGCTGCGACGAGCGCCGGCGGCGTATCAAACCAACGCCGGTGAGTTGTTGCTGGCGGCGGTCGCCCGCGCACTGGGAGAGTGGACCGGCGAACGGCGTCTGCAGATCGCCCTCGAGGGCCACGGCCGCGATGCCGCGCCAGGTGTCGACACCAGTCGCACGGCCGGTTGGTTCACCGCCCTCTACCCGTGGATGCTCGACCTGGACGACCGGCCGGTGGGCCGTCGCATCCGCCAGATCAAGGAAGACCTGCGGCAGGTTCCCAACGGCGGCGCTGGCTACGGCATGTTGCGGTATCTCGCCGGAACGCCGGAGGGCTCGCACCTGCGCGCGCGCCCGCGGATGGCCTTCAACTACCTTGGCGAGTTCCGCACCGCCGCAGCGGCGGGCGGGTTCTCGTTGTGCCACGACCCGATTGCGCCGCCGGTCTCCCCGTCAGGCCCGCGTCCGTTTGCGTTGGAGCTTGCCGCCATCGTGGTCGAAGATCGGTTGCGCCTGTCGGTGACCTACGCGGCCTCGCAGATGGCGGCGGCTCGCGTTCGCGAGTTGTGCCGAATCCTCGATGCGGAGTTGCGGTTGGTGGTCGAGCACTGCACCACGCGAGAGGTGCCGGAATTGACGCCCGCCGACCTGACGCACAAGGGCATCACCCTGGACGAATTGGACGAGTTGTTTGATGACGATTAGACGGGAAGACTTGAAAGACCTGTTCCCCCTTACGCCCATGCAAGAGGGGATGTTGTTTCACGCCCGGCACGAACCGACGAGCCAGGCCTACACCGAGCAGGTGGTGTGGCGGGTCAGCGGTCCTTTCGACGTCGCCAACTACCAGCACGCCTGGGATGCGTTGCACGCGCGACACGACGCGCTGCGTTCGGTGTTCACGTTCGAGAAGAGCCGCGAGCCGCTGCAGATGGTGCTGAAGGAGCGGAAAGCCGACTTCACCTTCGAGTCGTTGCTGTCGGTGCCCGCGAGCGAGCGCGAGGCGCGCGCCGGCGAAGCGAGAAGTGCGGAAAGATCACGCGGCTTCGATCTCACGAACGGACCCATGTTGCGCGTGCGCGTGTTGCAGGCCGGGGAGGCCGAGCACGACGTGATCCTGACGTGGCACCACCTCCTGCTGGACGGTTGGAGCACGCACCTGGTGCTGCGTGATCTGCTGTCACTGTACGACGCTGCCTTGAACGGGACCGCAGCCGCGCTGCCGCCGGTGCCGTCGTACGCCCCGTATGTGGAGTGGCTCAAGAGCCGCGATCGCGACGGGTCGTTGTCGTATTGGCAGCGCCTGCTGGATGGCTACGACGCCAGTGCCGAGATTGCGCCGCTCGCGAGCAGCGCGGGACCCTTCGACCTGCAACGAGTCGAGGTGCGGCTCGATGCCGCGACCCAGAGGGATCTGCAAACTGTAGCGACCGCACACGACGCGACCCTGAGCAGCGTGGTTCAAGCCGCCTGGGGGGTGGTGCTCGGGCGCTACGGCGATACCCGCGACGTGGTCTTCGGCGCCGTCGTCTCCGGCCGCTCACCCGAAGTGCCGGAGATCGAGCGCATCGCCGGGTTGCTGATCAACACCATCCCGGTGCGCGTGACCTACGACGATCGGGACAGCTTCGGCACGCTGGTGTCGCGGATGCAGCGGCAGGCGGTTGAGTCACAGCCTCACCATGCCGCGAAGCTGGCCGACATCCAGGGCAAGACCGAGTTGCGCGCTGGATTGATCAAGCACCTGTTGGTCTTCGAGAACTATCCGGCGTCACAGGCCGGTGCCGGCTCGACCGGCCTGACCGCGCGGGTGGTCGAGACCAGCGAGCCGACCAACTACGACCTGATCGTGATCGTCGAGCCCGGTGACACGCTGCGCCTGGAGTTCCAGTTCAACGCGCGCGCCTATACGCGCCAGCAGGTGACGGCATTGGCCGGGCACTTGAACCGGTTCCTGACCGAAGCCGTCCGCCAACCCGAGGCGCCGATCGTCGGCATCAACATGCTCGACGCGGCCGAGCGCGACTATCTCGTGGCCGGATTGAACCAGACCGCGCGGCCGTATCCGTCCACCAGCACGCTGGCGGCACAGTTTGCCGAATCAGTTCAGCGCCATGGCGCGCGGACGGCGATCAGCGCCGATGTCACGCTGACGTACGCCGAACTGGATCAGCGCTCCAATCGGCTGGCCCATCACCTGGCCGCCAACGGCGTGAAGGCCGGGGACCGGGTGGCGGTCTTGTTCGAGCGATCGGCGGCGCAGATTGAAGCGACCCTGGCCGTGCTCAAGCTTGGTGCCTCAGTGGTGCCGCTCGATCCTGCGGCTCCGGCCGAGCGAACCAGCTTTGTCGTCAACGACGCCGGCGTTCGTGTCATCGTCGCGCTCGCGGCATCCCTCGCCCGGGTGCCTGGTGTCACCCACATTGCGCCGGATGCGCAGGCGGCGCAGATTGCTGCGCAGCCCTCCACCACGCAGACTGACAGTGGCGCAGACGCATTAGACGAGGCGATCCTGTTTTACACCTCGGGTTCGACCGGCATCCCCAAGGCCGTGCGCGTGCCTCATCGCGCCGTGCTTCGCCTGGTCATCAACTCTGACTACGTCTCGCTCACGGCCGACGATCGCCTGGCTAACATCTCGAATGTGGCCTTCGACGCGGTGACGTTCGAGGTCTGGGGAGCGTTGCTGAATGGCGGGCAGGTCCACGTCTTGAGCCGGGACACCGCCTTGACGCCGCAGGTGCTGAAGCGCGAGCTGCAGTCGCGTGGCATCACGGCGATGTTCCTGACCACGGCGCTCTTCAACCAGATCGCCCGCGAAGTGCCCGACGCCCTGGCTTCGGTCAACACCGTGCTGGTGGGCGGCGACAAGGTCGACCCGCACTGGGTGAAACGCATCCTCGCGCGCGGCGCACCACCGCGGTTGCTGAACGGCTATGGCCCCACGGAGACTTGTACCTTCGCGACGTGGCACTTGATCAAGGACGTGGCCGAAGCCGCGACCAGCATCCCGATTGGCCGTCCCATCGCCAATACCACGGCCTACGTCGTGGACCGCGCCATGCAGCTTCAGCCGATCGGCGCCAGCGGCGAACTGTTGATTGGCGGCGATGGCGTGGCCCTTGGCTATCACCATCGCCCCGAGCTGACCGCAGCCGCATTCATCCCCGATCCCTTCAGCAGCCACGGCGGCACGCTCTATCGCACCGGCGACATCGTTCGCCGCAACGCCGATGGCGACATCGATCTCATCGGCCGTCGCGACGGACAGGTCAAGCTGCGAGGCTTCCGTATCGAGCCCGGCGAAGTCGAGTCGGCACTGCGCCAGTTCCCCGGCCTGGATGATGCCCTGGTGATGGTCCATCAAGACGAGACCACCGGCGATCGCCGGCTGATCGCATACCTGGCGTTTGCGCAGCCACCGGCGCGCACGATCGAGCTTGAGGTCCGCAACCACCTCCGGCCCTTGCTGCCGGGCTACATGATCCCGTCGGTGTTCATGGTGCTCGAGAAGCTGCCGCTGAACGCCAACGGCAAGCTCGATCGCAAGGCGCTGCCCGTACCCACGCGCTCGGGCATGGGCTTCGGCAAGACCTTTGTCGAGCCGGTGTCAGACACCGAGAAGACGCTGGCCGGCATCTGGGAGACGACCCTGGGTGCGACCGGCGTCGGGCGGCACGATAATTTCTTTGAACTGGGCGGCCATTCGCTCACGGCCAGCACCGCCATTTCACGCATTCGCGCGGAGCTGAAGGTCGACGTCCCGATCGCGGCGTTCTTCGAGTGCACGACACTCGAGGCGCTGGGCACGCTCGTCACCGGGCTGCAGGCCAGCGCGGCACCCATCTCAAGCGGCATTACACGCGTACAGCGGGAAGCGCACAAGCGATGAACATTCTGGGGTTCACGGGCGGGTTCGACCAGGTGCACGAGTCGCACTACGGCTTTCCGATCGACTTCGCGCACGACGCCGCGGCGGTGCTGGTTCAGGACGGAGTGATCACGGCGGCCATTGAAGAGGAGCGCCTCAACCGCATCAAGCACACCAACAAGGCGCCGGCCAACGCGGTCCGCTTCTGCCTCGAGCAGGCCGGCATTGGCCTCGCGGACGTCGACCACTTCGGCTACTACGCCACCGAAGCATTCCTGGACGAATTCTTCCTGCGGTATCACCTCGATCACCCGCACCTGGGCCCGTTCAAGGGCACGCGGGCGACGCTGCAGGACGTGTTCGAGCGCGACTTCGGCCATCGACCAGCGGCCGATCGCTTCCGCTTCGTCAGCCACCACATGGCGCATGCCGTGAGCGCGTTCGCGGTGTGCGGGCACGAGGACTCGCTCGTACTGTCGATGGACGGCGTCGGCGAAAGCGTTTCGACGATGATGCTGGACGGCCGCGGCAAGTCGTTGAACGTGCTGGCGGCGAAG